>Ga0157362_1000001_pt1 | contig 241707 bp, 199 predicted proteins | sample AttlaeALBM3_FD_111480 | JGI IMG/M metagenome (GOLD analysis project Ga0157362, IMG submission 111480) | Fungus gardens microbial communities from leaf cutter ant in Ribeirão Preto, State of São Paulo, Brazil - Atta laevigata ALBM3 | ecosystem: Host-associated > Fungi > Mycelium > Unclassified ... | reverse complement strand
GCTAAAGATGAGCTCCAAATGAGGGAGCACTACACCCGCGCAAATCCTAAAGCATAATATTGCAAAGCTAAAGATGAGCTCCAAATGAGGGAGCACTACACCTTTTTTATTTCTCCATAACATAGAAAACTGGCTAAAGATGAGCTCCAAATGAGGGAGCACTACACCTCCGCAATCAGCCGGCGCAATTTTCCTGTGGCTAAAGATGAGCTCCAAATGAGGGAGCACTACACCTTTTTGCTGTTTCAGCCTATTTTGGCAGCCGCTAAAGATGAGCTCCAAATGAGGGAGCACTACACCCAACATATCGTTGCAAAGTATAACCTCGTTGCTAAAGATGAGCTCCAAATGAGGGAGCACTACACCTATTCAACTTCATCCCTTCCTGTTCCTCCGGCTAAAGATGAGCTCCAAATGAGGGAGCACTACACCAATTGGAAAAAGCAGAGCAAAATCGTCAGAGCTAAAGATGAGCTCCAAATGAGGGAGCACTACACCTAAAAGCCTGTTTCCAGTACTAATTGCGCTGCTAAAGATGAGCTCCAAATGAGGGAGCACTACACCTGTGGTCGCCCATACCCCATAACTTCAATTGCTAAAGATGAGCTCCAAATGAGGGAGCACTACACCGGCCGAAACCGCGCAATCAAATGAGGTTATGCTAAAGATGAGCTCCAAATGAGGGAGCACTACACCTCAATCGGCGGGTTCTCAACAATGAAGTCAGCTAAAGATGAGCTCCAAATGAGGGAGCACTACACCACCGCCTCCGGTAGCCGTCAATATCGGGTTGCTAAAGATGAGCTCCAAATGAGGGAGCACTACACCTGGTGTGGTACTTAATACAAATACCACATCGCTAAAGATGAGCTCCAAATGAGGGAGCACTACACCTATTATGGTCGCCCACAATTTAAGTTTATGGCTAAAGATGAGCTCCAAATGAGGGAGCACTACACCTTAAAGAAGCTTTTATGCGTTATTACTTAGGCTAAAGATGAGCTCCAAATGAGGGAGCACTACACCCTACTTGCGCTACAGTGTTTGTGGGGAAGTGCTAAAGATGAGCTCCAAATGAGGGAGCACTACACCTATTTTTCCCTATTATACCAGTTAAAGAAGGCTAAAGATGAGCTCCAAATGAGGGAGCACTACACCAAGTTGCTCTGAAAAAAAAATAGGAATATGCTAAAGATGAGCTCCAAATGAGGGAGCACTACACCACGCTTCAAATGATTGACATGGAATTGCTGGCTAAAGATGAGCTCCAAATGAGGGAGCACTACACCTAATTGAATCCCGCCATGCCCTGCCGTGGAGCTAAAGATGAGCTCCAAATGAGGGAGCACTACACCCGGGCGCGGCACTACCAGCAATCCCGCCTAGCTAAAGATGAGCTCCAAATGAGGGAGCACTACACCTCACAAGGCAATGCGTGATAAAACCACTGCGCTAAAGATGAGCTCCAAATGAGGGAGCACTACACCCAGTTTAGGCCAAAGAGCAGCAGGGTGATAGCTAAAGATGAGCTCCAAATGAGGGAGCACTACACCTAACCATTAAATCAGGAACTTTCCTCAAAGGCTAAAGATGAGCTCCAAATGAGGGAGCACTACACCAAAAGAAATAAATTCTTCGCTTCAATAAAAGGCTAAAGATGAGCTCCAAATGAGGGAGCACTACACCGTATTTGACGCTGTTAAAATCCAGACAAATGCTAAAGATGAGCTCCAAATGAGGGAGCACTACACCTATCAAAGTTTCCTTGTTAAACGGTAACGGGCTAAAGATGAGCTCCAAATGAGGGAGCACTACACCATAACAACCAAGCTCAAAAATGAGCGAAATGCTAAAGATGAGCTCCAAATGAGGGAGCACTACACCCCCCCGACCGACCACTCAGTCGAGCCTGTTGCTAAAGATGAGCTCCAAATGAGGGAGCACTACACCTTAGGAACATCTATCAAAGTGCAAGGCCTTGCTAAAGATGAGCTCCAAATGAGGGAGCACTACACCAACAGCTCATGGCGTATATCCTCTAGGCAAGCTAAAGATGAGCTCCAAATGAGGGAGCACTACACCAGCTTCTGGCGTGTTGAATGCTGGACAGGTGCTAAAGATGAGCTCCAAATGAGGGAGCACTACACCCAAGTTTATCAAGGGGGTGATGGGGAAAATGCTAAAGATGAGCTCCAAATGAGGGAGCACTACACCTGGCTGCCATGGCGGAGAGCGCCAATTATAGCTAAAGATGAGCTCCAAATGAGGGAGCACTACACCCATCTGGCCGTCTGTCGTTCCCTCGCTGTTGCTAAAGATGAGCTCCAAATGAGGGAGCACTACACCTGAGTCACCTCCTATGCGTAAGCATAGTGGGCTAAAGATGAGCTCCAAATGAGGGAGCACTACACCACAAGAGCATTCGCTGCCGATTGTTGAGCAGCTAAAGATGAGCTCCAAATGAGGGAGCACTACACCCGTCTACTCTGTTTTTCATCTCGGCGTCAAGCTAAAGATGAGCTCCAAATGAGGGAGCACTACACCGACTTCACTACTGATAAAAAAGGTAAACCAGCTAAAGATGAGCTCCAAATGAGGGAGCACTACACCAAAATTGTTCACTTAACTTATCATATCCTTGCTAAAGATGAGCTCCAAATGAGGGAGCACTACACCGCAAGCCGACTTTAGCGGCTGCCGCGTAACGCTAAAGATGAGCTCCAAATGAGGGAGCACTACACCACTTGTAAGATTTAATAGCGCCGGTGGAATGCTAAAGATGAGCTCCAAATGAGGGAGCACTACACCCATAAAGGTTTTTATTGTGGTAATGAGCCGGCTAAAGATGAGCTCCAAATGAGGGAGCACTACACCGCCCATGCAGGATTTCTTTCCCGCCGTTTAGCTAAAGATGAGCTCCAAATGAGGGAGCACTACACCTACGCAACGCCGACATTATCCTGCCCGCCGGCTAAAGATGAGCTCCAAATGAGGGAGCACTACACCGAATTTGCGGCGCGTCCCCCCTTGCTTTACGCTAAAGATGAGCTCCAAATGAGGGAGCACTACACCTGCCGACTGGCCTTTCGTGCTGTAAGACGGGCTAAAGATGAGCTCCAAATGAGGGAGCACTACACCCAAATTTGTCCACTGTGCTCATCGGGACAAGCTAAAGATGAGCTCCAAATGAGGGAGCACTACGCCGAGTAGATGTTTGCGGGCTAGGGGAGGCGCGCTAAAAATAAACTCCAAATAAGGGGAATCGCGCGGCAGAACGATGGGTAGAAAATAGCGGGCGAGCAGAGATAGCCTCTCAATAGTGGTGCCTATACCGATTATCAGATCACCGGCCGGCCCGGCCGCGCATCTTTGGGCCGCACGCCTTTGTGCGGCCGCCCAAAGGCATTGCAGAGGCCGCCCCGCCGCCAAATGGTAAATTTTAACGCTCCCTTACAACAAGCATACTGTCGGCGCGCCTCAATCATCAATACCGCACCTTAATCCTTAATTACCCCGCCTTAATCCTCAATCCTGCCCCCCCTGAATACCTCGGCTCTGATGTCTGCCGCCGAAAAGGCTGCCAATGCGGCAAAAACGGCCGGAGCCGGCAGCGCCGGGTTTCAGTCGGCCTCAGCCGCCGCCGCGTGTGATCGGCTCCTGATAACTGAACCCCATATCCCAGGGAAAATAAATCCATGTATCCTGACTGACTTCAGTAATATAAATATCAATCAGCGGCTTGCCCTGAGGTTTGGCATAAAGCGTGGCAAAACAGGCTTTGGGGATAATATCGCGCACAATGGCTGCGGTTTTGCCGGTATCGGCCAAATCATCAATAACCAGCACATTTTTGCCGCCGTTTTTGGCGAGTTCGGCGCTGATGCCCTTTTTAACCACCAGGGCACCCTGCTTCTTATAATCATGATAAGATTCAATGCAAATCGTTTCAATCAGGCGAATATTCAATTCTCGGCAGATAATGGCCGCCGGCACCAGACCGCCGCGCGTAATAGCGACAATCGCCCGCCATTCCTCCTGCTTTCCGGCGATTTTCCAGGCAAGAGCGCGGCAATCACGATGAAATTGATCCCAACTGACGGGAAAAGCTTTTTCAGGGAGCGGCATGAAGACCTCACAATACAGAATATGACAGGCCGAACCGTGATACACAATTACGGCGGCAACAGACAGGGCAGCGGGATCACGCTCCAGCTTCGGCAGAAAAATCCGCCAGCATGGCTTCAACTGCGGCCGCAGCATGTGATAAAACCGCCTTATCGCGGCCGCGCAAGACAATATCGAGGCGCCAGCGCGGCCCGTCTTTATCGCATATTTGCGGGTAAGAGCCAATGGCAATATGCGGAAAAGCCTTTTGCAGATCACCCAGCTTTTTACTGATGCGGCTTTCACCAAACGGGCAGGGGATAGTAATGCTCTGCATCGGCGCCGATTTCTTCAATAAGGGCAAAACTTCCTGAACCATAGCTTGAAAAACCTGCGGCACCCCGGCCATAATAAAGCAGTTTTCTATTTTAAAGCCCGGCGCGCCGCTGATTGTGTTGGCGATCAGCTCAGCTCCGGCCGGCATGCGCGCCATCAGGCGGCGCCCGGCCGTTAAATCCTGCTTTTGCGCCCGGTAATAGGCGGAGAGCAGGGCTTCGGCTGCCGGATCAAAAATACAGGGGCGCTGAAAGGCTTTGGCCACAGATTCGGCTGTTATGTCATCGTGAGTCGGGCCAATGCCGCCCGAGGTAAAAACATAGGTATAGGCCCGGCGCAAAGCATTGATCGCAGCAATAATAGCCTCTTCATTATCCGGGATAATCCGCACTTCGCGCAGATCAATGCCGCATTCATTCAGCTTTTCTGCCAGCCAGGCAATATTTTTATCCTTTGTCCGGCCGGAAAGCAGCTCATCGCCAATAGCCAGAATAGAGGCTGTTATAACAGGGGCAGAAACAGGCATGGCAAATCCGCTTTAAATATAGCACTATTGAGGATAATAGGTTCCGGCCCGGCTGAAGGCAAGGGAATAATACAAGGCAACAGGCCATAAAAGCCGGTATCAAAGAGCCGCATTGCCGCCGCAAGATGAAACCGCTATATTATCAGGGTCAGGCTGGTGGGCGATGAGAGACTCGAACTCCCGACATCCTCGGTGTAAACGAGGCGCTCTACCGGCTGAGCTAATCGCCCTGACAGCCGCAAATCCCGGCTGCCGGCAGTTTTACCGGCACCGGCAACTTCAAACAGCCGAATTAAAACCGCCCCCATGCTCTAATCAAAAGCCTGACGGAATGCAAGCAGAAACTTCCCGGTAATGAAAAAATCTGCACTCTATTGCCGGTCTGTTGCCGGCAAAGCCCGCGGCTCTTTTGCAACAGACTGTTTTTCCGGCAATCCGGCTTTGTTGTCCGGCCTGGGGATAAGGTAAAATTTTGCCGCTGCCGGCGCCGATTTTTCTGCGTATTGGCAATTCGGCGCTTGACACTATCATGAGAACAGCTTAAACGAGCAGCATAGCCGCTGAGGCAAATTGCGGTGCGCGGGTGTAGCTCAGCTGGTTAGAGTGCCGGCCTGTCACGCCGGAGGTCGCGGGTTCGAGCCCCGTCACTCGCGCCATTTTTTCTTTATATTCTCCTGTATTATAGTGTTCCGGCGGCGGTTTTGGGGTGCCGGTATTCCGCTTGGTCAGCCGCCGCGCGCATTTGTCTGCTTGTGCGGCCGGGCTGTGCCTGCGGGGGCTCAAGCAAACAAAGCGCGGCCATTATGCGGCTGTGATTCGGCGCTGCCGATTTTGTCTGTGCAGATTGTTGTTTTCTGCTTGCTTCCGGGGTGTGTCTGCGCTAGTCCTTAAGCACAGGGCAGCGCCCGCGGCGGTGCCGTTTGCCCGGGCAAGGCAGGGCAGGGCAAACCCGGTTATTCGGCAGGGCTTTTGTATCAGCCCGGCGCAATGGGGCATAAGGCGGAAGAAACGGTTATGGATTTACTGAATGCTTATTTGCCTGTCCTTATTTTTATGGCGGTTGCTGCGGTGATCGCCGGGGCTTTGCTGGTTATTCCTTTTATTGTTGCTTATCGCGCTCCGGATACGGAAAAACTTTCGGCTTATGAATGCGGCTTTAATGCCTTTGACGATGCCCGCATGAAGTTTAATGTCCGCTTTTATCTGGTGGCTATCCTTTTTATCCTGTTTGATCTGGAAATTGCGTTTCTTTTTCCCTGGGCCGTTTCCTTCGGGCGCATCGGTCTGTTCGGCTTTTGGTCCATGATGATGTTTCTGGCTTTATTGACTGCCGGCTTTGTTTATGAATGGAAGAAAGGAGCGCTGGAATGGGATTGATCGGCGTGAAGGAGAAACAGGAACTGTCGGCCGGCGCGGCCGGGCTGCTTGTCGCTGCCGGCGGCGCGGCTTCGGTAAAATCCGCCGTTATGGGCGATGATATTCTGCGGGAAATGTATAGCGGCCTGTCCGATAAAGGCTTTTTGCTGACCTCGGCAGACGCTTTGATCACCTGGGCGCGCACCGGATCGCTGATGTGGATGAGTTTTGGCCTGGCCTGTTGCGCGATTGAAATGATGCACTGCTCGATGCCGCATTATGATAATGAGCGTTTCGGCTATGCGCCGCGCGCTTCGCCGCGGCAATCTGATGTGATGATGGTGGCCGGCACTTTGACCAATAAAATGGCGCCGGCGCTGCGCAAGGTTTATGATCAGATGCCGGAGCCGCGTTATGTCATTTCCATGGGGTCGTGCGCTAATGGCGGCGGTTATTACCATTATTCCTATTCGGTTGTGCGCGGCTGTGATCGGATTGTCCCGGTAGATATTTATGTGCCCGGCTGTCCGCCTACGGCAGAAGCTTTGCTCTACGGTATTCTGTTGCTGCAAAGGAAGATTCGCCGTAACGGTTCTATCGAGCGTTAGAGGGCTTTATGTCTGCGGAAGCTTTGGGTGAGATTGCCGGTTATATTAAAGAGCGTCTGGGTGAGGCGGTGGGGAGTGCGACGCTTGCCCGGGGTGAGTTGACTATTGCCGTAGCCGCCGATCGCATAGCCGATATAGCGGTTTTTCTGCGCGATGATGTGCAGTGTCAGTTTATTGCTTTGATGGATATTAGCGGGGTAGATTATCCGGGGGAAGAAAAGCGTTTTACACTGTGTTATCATTTGTTGTCGCCGCGGCAGAATGTGCGTTTGCGCCTTAAATTATCGGTTGATGAAGCGACTCCTGTTCCTTCGGTTTGCGCGGTTTTTGCCGGGGCGGAATGGTATGAGCGGGAAATTTACGATATGTTTGGCGTCTATTTTAGCGATCACCCGGATATGCGCCGTATTTTGACCGATTACGGCTTTCAGGGGCACCCTTTGCGTAAAGATTTCCCGGTTAGCGGTTTTGTTGAGTGCCGCTATGATAATGAGGCTAAAAGGGTTGTCTATGAGCCTGTGCTTTTGCGCCAGGAAATGCGGAGTTTTGATTTTTTATCCCCGTGGGAGGCGGTGCCTCATATTCTCCCGGGTGATGAAAAAGCCGGAAAAGAGTGAAAAATTGCTGATAAAGTTCTTTATTGTGCATCTGTTCGCGGCTTTATCGGCTGCCGTGCCGTGCCGATCTTGTGTGCCGGCCGGCAGAGTCTGGGGGTTCGCTCACAGGCAGAGAGGCTATTTTTATGGCTGAAGTTGCGGTTCGCAATTTTAATATCAATTTTGGCCCGCAGCACCCGGCGGCGCATGGTGTTTTGCGTATGGTGCTGGAGCTGGACGGCGAGATTGTTACCCGCATTGATCCGCATATTGGTCTTTTGCACCGCGGCACTGAAAAATTGATGGAAACGAAAACCTATTTGCAGGCTACGCCTTATCTTGACCGGCTGGATTATGTTTCGCCGATGAATCAGGAGCACGCTTTTGTGCTGGCGATAGAAAAACTGCTGGGTCTTGCCGTGCCGCGGCGCGCTTCCTTTATTCGCGTGCTGTTTTCAGAAATCGGCCGCATATTGAATCATTTGCTTAACATAACCACCCAGGCCATGGACGTAGGCGCGCTTACGCCGCCGCTTTGGGGGTTTGAGCAGCGCGAAAAGCTGATGATTTTTTATGAGCGCGCCTGCGGCGCCCGCCTGCATGCCAATTATTTTCGCCCGGGCGGTGTGCATCAGGATTTGCCGGAGGCGCTGATAAACGATATTGGCGCGTTTATTGACCCGTTTTTGCGCGCTGTTGCCGATATAGATTCCCTGCTGACGGGGAATCGCATTTTTAAGCAGCGTAATGTTGATATTGGCGTTATTGCGCAAAAAGAGGCGTGGAATCGCGGTTTTTCCGGCGTTATTCTGCGCAGCGCCGGTGCCGCGTGGGATTTGCGCAAAAGCCAGCCTTATGAAGTTTATGATGAGCTGGAATTTGATATTCCGGTCGGCCGGAATGGCGATTGTTATGATCGCTATCTCCTGCGTATGGAGGAAATGCGTCAATCGGCTTATCTTATGCGGCAATGTGTGGAGCGCCTGCTGGGAGCAGAAAAGGGCGGCCCGGTCATGGCCGAGGATCATAAAATCACCCCGCCGCGCCGCGATGCTATGAAACATTCCATGGAAGCGCTGATTCACCATTTCAAATTATTCACTGAAGGCTTTCATGTGCCGAAGGGGGAAGTTTATGCCGCAATAGAGGCGCCCAAGGGAGAATTTGGCGTTTATCTGGTGGCTGACGGCAGCAATAAGCCCTATCGGGTGAAATTGCGCGCGCCCGGCTATGCGCATTTGCAGGCGATGGATTTTGTCTGTAAAGGGCATATGCTGTCGGATATTGCGGCGGTTCTGGGTTCGCTTGATATAGTTTTTGGAGAGGTGGATCGCTAATGTCTGTTTGTCGTCTCGCCGCAGAAAATGTGCAGCCCGCTGCTTTTGCCTTTAACCGGGAAAATCTTGCCTGGGCAAAAAAAACAATCGCCAGATATCCTGAGGGGCGTCAGCGCTCGGCGGTTATTTCCCTGCTTATGCGGGCACAGGAGCAGGAGGGCTGGCTGTCGCGCGCGGCGATGGAATATGTCGCCGATATGCTGTCTATAGCCTATATACGCGTTTTGGAAATTGCCGGTTTTTATACGCAATTCCAGTTAAAGCCGGTGGGGACACGGGCGCATATCCAGCTTTGCGGCACCACGCCCTGCATGTTGCGCGGGGCTGAAGAGCTGCGTGAGCTTTGCCGCCGCCGCATTCACCCTGAGCCGCAGCAAACCAATGAAGACGGCACATTGTCATGGGAAGAGGTGGAATGTATCGGCGCTTGTATCCGCGCGCCGGCCATGATGATTGCCAAAGATTATTATGGAGATATAACGCCGGAGCGGCTGGAAGAAATTATTGACGCTTTTGCTGCCGGCAAGGGGGCAGAGGTGCCGCCCGGCTCGCAAAGCGGCCGCGGCCTTTCTGCACCTGCCGCCAATCCAGGCGGGGCAGCCGATAAGGAAGGTTGAGCCGCAGGCTTGCGGCCGGGTATGCCGGGTATAAGGCGTAAGACGCGGTTACTGGAAGATTACAGGGAGGCTGTTATGGAAAAAAGGGCTGTTTCCCGGGGCGGGGTGAGCCGGGCTGTTGTGCCGCCGGAGCGGCGTTGTTACCGCCCGGCTTTTATTGTTGTAGCCAGCCTTCTTGCCGGCTATCTTGCGTCACTGGTGAAATATGGCAGCGAGCATGATATGCCGCCGCGCCCGCCGGAGCGCATTGCGCCGCCGGTGATTGTGATCAATGACAGCCTGGCCTGGTTTAACTGGGGCAGCATCAGTGATTATGTGTATTTTTACGGCGGTCATAGTGTCAATACGCTTATTGCGGTGTTTCATCATGGTTTTTCGATAGTTTTTGCCTTTATCTATATTATGATTGCCGAAAAATATCCTAAAATCCGTTGCGGGCACGGCATTGTTTACGGCATTATTATTACCGTGATCATGCATTATATATGTATCCCGCTCTGGGGCGCGGGGCCGGCTTTGTGGCAGATGCCGTGGACAGAGCATATTAGCGAATTATGGGGCGGCATGATCTGGGGGCTGGTGATTGAAATGGCCTATGTCTTTACTCGCTATTATATGCTTGGCGCGGCTGATAATCGCTATGCGCCGCGCCGGGATCGCGGCTGAAGCAGGCGGCTTGGCCGGCCGCGGCAATCGCTCTCTTTTCGGCCGCTGATTTTCTGCCGGGAGCGGGTGAAGAGAAACAGAAAAGCAAAGCGCAATGCCAAAATGTGTCTGGAGGCGTTGGGAAAGCAGTATTGGCGGGGGGCGTGTCAGTTTTTCAGTTATTGGGTCGCTGCCTTGGTGCGGGGAGAAAGGCGTTATGGCGTAAATGCAGGGTGTTCCGGCTTTCTGCCGGTTTTGGGGGTATGTTACAGTGTAGTCTTGTGAGTTTTGCTGTTTATTTACATCTTGAAAAAGAATAAAGAGGTTTGGAAATGTTGGCAAAATTTCAGGATAAACTTAATGTGAAGATTGTCATCTGGGCGACACTTCTCGGAGGCTTTTTTTCTTCCATGGTCAAATGGGGCAGTGAGGTGAATACGCCGCCGCGCGCTCCCGGCGATATGGTTCCCCCGGCCGCTAATATTGACGCATGGTTTGGCTGGCTTGGCGTTAATTCCCATTCGCTGGATTATTTTTATAACGGCAATAATGTCTGGGGGCTGGTCAGCCTGTATCATTGGGGGTTCAGTTTCGTTTTCGCCTTTGTGTATGTTGTTATTGCCATGTATTGGCCGCGGATTCGCGCCTGGTATGGCGCTCTTTACGGCATTATTATCACGGTGATCATGCATTACTTTTTTATTCCCTTATTCGGCTTTCGTATGGTTGGAGTAAATAAGGACATTACGGGCTGGCCCTGGAATTTGACGCTATATGAGCATTTTTCCGAGCTTGCCGGGCATATTTGGTGGGCCATGTGTATCGAAATCTGCCTTATTGCCGTTCTTGCTCATTTTGGCCGGCCGATTAAAGGTGATTTCACTATGGCGCATAGCCGTGAGAACTAGTATATGTTCCGGCATATAATTATGCTGCGTTCCGTTATGAGAGAGATAAGGCGTTATGCTGGCCGATAAAGATCGCATTTTTACCAATTTGCACGGTTTGCAAGACAGTTCGTTAAAAGCGGCCATGGCGCGCGGTTCATGGGCGCAGACCAAAGCGCTTATTATCAAAGGGCGTGACTGGATTATCAATGAAATGAAGGCTTCCGGCCTGCGCGGGCGGGGCGGGGCCGGCTTTTCCACCGGTATGAAATGGTCGTTTATGCCGAAGGAAAGTGACGGGAGGCCGCATTATCTGGTGGTAAATGCCGATGAATCGGAACCGGGAACCTGCAAGGATCGTGAGATTTTGCGGCATGAGCCGCATCATTTGCTGGAGGGGTGCGTGCTGGCTGCTTTTGCTATTGGCGCGCGCACGGTTTTTATTTATGTGCGGGGGGAATATGTGCGTGAAAGAGAGGTTTTGGAAAAGGCGGTAGAGGAATGTTACGCCGCCGGGCTGTTAGGCAAAAATGCCAGACACGGCCATGATTGTGATATTATTGTTCATCACGGCGCCGGCGCTTATATTTGCGGCGAGGAAACGGCTCTGCTGGAAAGCCTGGAAGGCAAAAAAGGCCAGCCGCGGCTCAAGCCGCCTTTCCCGGCCAATATGGGGCTTTACGGTTGCCCGACAACGGTCAATAACGCCGAATCGATCGCTGTGGCGCCGACAATCCTGCAGCGCGGCGCGGCCTGGTTTGCCGCTATTGGCCGCCCCAATAATGTCGGCACCAAATTATTTATGATTTCCGGCCATGTTCAGAAGCCTTGTGTGCTGGAAGAGGCGATGGGAGTGCCGTTCCGCGAGCTGATAGAGAAATATGCCGGCGGGGTGCGCGGCGGCTGGGACAATCTTCTGGCCGTTATTCCCGGCGGCGCTTCCTGCCCCGTAGTGCGGGCAGAAGATATGATGAATGTCCTTATGGATTTTGACGGCCTGCGGGAGGTGAAATCATCTTTTGGCACGGGCGGGGTGATTATTATGGATAAATCTACCGATATTATCAAGGCGATCTGGCGTTTATCGGTTTTTTTCAAACATGAAAGCTGCGGCCAATGCAGCCCGTGCCGGGAGGGGACAGGCTGGATTATGCGCCTGCTGGCGCGTATGGTGGAAGGGCGGGCGCAAAAACGCGATATTGATTTATTGTTTGATATTTCCAAACAAATGGAAGGTCATACAATCTGCGCTCTGGGTGATGCGGCGGCCTGGCCGGTTCAGGCGCTTATCCGTAATTTCCGCCCGGAAATAGAAAAACGGATAGAAGCCTATACGCAGCGCGCCGTGCAAAGCCGGAATAATGTTGCGGCGGCTGTCGCCTGAGAGCGGGCCTGAGGCGGGGGCGCTCTATTCTGCTTCAAGCGGCGGCCGGGTGCGGGCAGAGACAGAGATGGGGCATCTTTCGGCGGGGAGCGGCTCGGCCGGAAAAGGGCGGGGTGGGGTAAAAGCCGCCGGGATTGTAAAGCGGTAACGGGTTTGAGAAAATAATGACGAAAATACTGATTGACGGCAGGGAAATTGAGGTTCCGGATTCTTATACGCTGCTGCAGGCAGCCGAGACAGCCGGGGCGGTTATTCCGCGTTTTTGTTTTCATGAGCGTTTGTCAATCCCCGGTAATTGCCGCATGTGCCTGGTGGAGGTAAAAGGCGGCCCGCCCAAGCCGGTTTCTTCCTGTTCAATGGGGGTGCGAGATTTGCGCCCCGGCCCCAATGGCGAGCCGCCGGAAATTTTTACCGATACGCCAATGGTAAAAAAGGCGCGGGAGGGAGCGCTGGAATTTTTGCTGATCAACCACCCGCTGGATTGCCCGATTTGCGACCAGGCCGGCGAGTGTGATCTGCAGGATCAAACTATGGCTTTTGGCCGCTCTTCTTCGCGCTATCAGGAAGATAAAAGAGCCGTTGAAGATAAATATATCGGGCCGCTGGTTAAAACCGTGATGACGCGCTGTATTCACTGCACGCGCTGTGTGCGCTTTATGGCTGAAATTGCCGGCACGGATGAGATCGGCCTGATCGGGCGGGGGGAAGAAGCTGAAATTACAACCTATCTGGAGCAGTCGCTGAGTTCGGAATTACAGGGCAATATTATTGATTTATGCCCGGTCGGCGCTTTGACGGCGCGCCCTTATGCTTTTCACGCGCGCCCGTGGGAGCTGACTAAAACCGAAACTATTGATGTGATGGACGCCATGGGTTGCGCCATTCGCGTTGATACGCGCGGGCGTGAGGTTATGCGGATTTTGCCGCGTGTCAATGAAGCGATAAACGAAGAATGGATATCCGACAAAACCCGCTTTATCTGGGACGGTTTGCGCCGGCAGCGGCTTGATCGCCCGTATCTGCGCCAGGGGAACGGCCGTCTGGCGGCCACAGGCTGGGCTGAGGCTTTTGCAGCGATTCGCCAGGCGGTAAACAAGGCGGAGAAAAAATCTGTCGGCGCGATTGCGGGTGATATGGCCAGCGTGGAAGAAATGTATGCGTTAAAAGCGCTGCTGGCCGGTCTGGGCTCTGATATGGTTGATTGCCGCCAGGATAACAGCGCGCTAAAGCCGCAATTCGGCCGCGCCGGCTATCTTTTTAACCCCACTATTGCCGGCATTGAGGAATCGGACGCGCTGCTTATTATCGGCAGCAATCCGCGCTTTGAGGCAGCCGTTTTAAATGCCCGCATTCGCAAACATTATCTGAAAAGCCGGAATTACCCGATCGGCCTTATCGGCGCTGAAGCGGATTTGCGTTATCCTTATACGCATTTGGGGGACGGCTGCTCCAGCCTGAAAGCGGTGGCGGCCGGTGAGCACGATTTTTTCCGCCTGTTGGAAAAAGCGCAAAAGCCGCTTATCCTCATCGGCCCGGCGGCGCTGTGCGGCCCTGATGGCGAAAAAATCTGGCGTCTTGCCGCCCGGCTTGCCCGTGATACAGGCGCCCTGCGGGCCGATTGGAACGGTTTTGCCGTGCTGCATACGGCCGCCGCGCGTGTCGGCGGGCTTGATATCGGTTTCACCCCGCCAGACGGCAAAAAAGCCGCCGATATTGTTGCCGAATCTGAGGTGTTGTTTTTGCTCGGCGCTGATGAAGTGGACTTATCGGCCAAAAAGGCTTTTACGGTTTATATCGGCTCACACGGCGATAAGGGGGCGCATGCGGCCGATATTATTCTGCCTGCCGCCGCTTATACCGAAAAATCAGGGCTTTATGTCAATATGGAAGGCCGGGTGCAAATGACGCAGCGGGCAAATTTTGCCCCGGGTGAAGCGCGAGAAGACTGGGCTGTTATCCGCGCGCTTTCAGCAGCTTTGGGGCAGGCTTTGCCTTTTGATTCTCTGGCGGCTTTGCGGGCAAGGCTCTTTGCCGATTATCCGCATCTTGCCGCTATCGGGGCTGTTCTGCCCGGAAAAACGGCCGATATTATCGCTCTCGGCAGCAAGGTTGGGGCGATAAAAGAGCGGGATTTCCCGTCTTTTATTCAAGATTTTTATCTCACAAATCCCATTGCCAGAGCTTCCGCTGTTATGGCCGAATGTTCCGCTTTGGCGCGCGCGCGTTCCCTGAGCGCGGCGCAAAAGGGGGAAAGGTTGTCGGCCCATGTATGATTTTTTCCTGAGCTGGCTGGCGCCGATAGCGATTATCGCCGTCAAGGCGCTGCTGCTGCTGATTGTTTTGCTGATTCTCATTGCCTATTTGCTCTATGCCGATCGCAAGATCTGGGCGGCCGTGCAATTACGCCGCGGGCCGAATATTGTCGGCGCTTTTGGCTTGTTCCAGTCCTTTGCCGATTTTATCAAATTTGCGGTAAAAGAGCCGATAATCCCGGCGGGCGCCAATAAAGGCGTATTTTTGCTGGCGCCTTTTGTTGCGTCCTTTCTGGCTTTGAGCGCCTGGGCCGTGGTGCCTGTCAGCGAAGGCTGGGTTATTGCCGACATCAATGTCGGCCTGCTGTATATTCTGGCGATTTCCTCACTGGAGGTTTATGGCGCCATTATGGGCGGCTGGGCTTCCAATTCCAAATATCCGCTGCTTGGGGCCTTGCGCTCGGCGGCGCAAATGATTTCTTATGAAGTCTCTATCGGTCTGGTTCTGGTGTGTGTGCTGTTATGTGTCGGCTCACTTAATCTGACCGATATTGTGCTGGCGCAAAAAGACGGTCTGGGAACACGGCTGGGCATGCCTTTTGCCTCAATGCTGGATTGGCATTGGCTGGCCTTATTCCCTGCTTTTGTTATATTTTTTATTTCCGCCCTGGCCGAAACAAATCGTCCGCCTTTTGATCTGGTAGAGGCGGAATCCGAGTTGATAGCCGGGCATATGGTAGAATATTCGTCCACGCCTTATATGCTGTTTTTTCTGGGAGAATATGTTGCCGCCGTTTTAATGTGCGCGCTCACCGTTATCCTGTTTCTTGGCGGCTGGCTGCCGCCTCTGGATATTGCCTGGCTAAATCAGGTTCCCGGTATTATCTGGTTTATTCTCAAAACATGTCTGGTATTTTTTATGTTTGCCATGGTAAAGGCCTTTGTCCCGCGTTATCGTTATGATCAGTTGATGCGGCTGGGCTGGAAAGTGTTTTTGCCGCTTTCGCTGGCCATGGTGGTGCTTGTCGCCGCTGTTTTAAAAACAACCGGCTGGGCATAGGAGCAATTATAATGTCCCCCTTTTTTTCAGCGGCGAAATCCCTGTTATTGCTGGAATTTGTTCGCGCCTTTTTTCTCTCTTTGCGCCAAATGGCAGCCCGCCGGCCAACGATTGATTATCCTAATGAAAAAGGCGCTGTTTCGCCGCGTTTTCGCGGCGAGCATGCCTTGCGCCGTTATCCCGGCGGGGAAGAGCGCTGTATTGCCTGTAAATTATGTGAGGCTGTCTGCCCGGCGCAAGCCATTACCATAGAGCTGGCGCCGCGCGGCCGTGACGGCAGCCGCCGCACTACGCGCTACGATATTGATATGGTGAAATGTATTTATTGCGGTTTCTGCCAGGAAGCCTGCCCGGTAGAGGCGATTGTTGAAGGGCCGAATTTTGAATTCGCCACAGAAACACGGGAAGAGCTTTATTATGATAAAGAGCGCCTGCTGGCCAATGGTGATCGATGGGAGCGGGAAATTGCCCGCAATATTGCGATGGATAGCGCCTATCGTTAAAAACAGGCCGGGTGAGAGCAGTTTCATGTGCGCAATCTGCCTGAAAAGAGAAAAAAAAGCAGAAAAGGAATTGCCTTTTGCCGGGTTTCGACAAAAATAGCGGCCTGAATAATGCCGGGTCTTGGGGCGCTGCGGGCGGGGCCGCTATGGTCTTCCTGCCCGCTATATCGGGGCGGTGAGGCATATAACAGGAAAAGCTGATGATTACAGGTTTTGCAACGGTGTTTTTCTACCTTTTTGCTTTTATTATGATTGCCGCGGCGATTATGGTGGTGGCGGCGCGTAACCCTGTGCATTCCGTGCTGTTTTTAATCCTGGCGTTTTTTAATGCTGCCGGGCTGTTTTTGCTGGCCGGGGCAGAATTTCTGGCCATGGTGCTGGTAATGGTCTATGTCGGCGCCGTGGCGGTGCTTTTCCTGTTTGTTGTTATGATGCTTGATGTCGATTTTGCTGAATTGAAGCGCGGCATGGGGCGCTATGTGCCGGTGGGGGGGCTGGTCGGCCTGATTTTGCTGGGTGAGCTGGTTTTTGTTTTCAGCGCCGGCTCTTTTTCTGCCGCGGGCGGAGCGGCAGCCGTCAAGCGCCCGCTTCCGGCGGGGGTGCCGCGCGCCAATACGCAGGCTTTGGGCGATATCCTTTATACGGATTATGCTTTTTATTTTGAGGTGGCCGGTTTTATCCTGCTGGCGGCGATGATCGGCGCGATTGTGCTGGCTTTGCATCATCGCTCCGGTATCCGGCGCCAGTCTGCCGGCGCTCAGGTTCGGCGTGATCCGCGAACAGCCGTTACAATCAGGAAAGTGGAATCCGGCAAAGGAATCTAGGCGGGAGAAATATATGTCTATTGATATTGCCCATTATCTGACGGTTGCTGCGGTTTTGCTCGCCATAGGCGTTTTGGGTGTGTTTTTTAACCGCCGCAATATTATTGCTGTTTTGATGTCTATTGAGCTTATTTTGCTGGCGGTTAATCTGAATTTTGTTGCTTTTTCTGCGGTTTTGCATGATCTGGCAGGGCAGGTTTTTGCCCTGTTCGTGCTGACCGTAGCCGCAGCGGAATCGGCTATCGGCCTGGCTATTCTTGTTCTCTTCTTCCGCAATAAAGGCAGTGTAGCGGCAGAAGACGCCGGTATGATGAAAGGCTAGGGGAATGTCCTTATTATATTATGTGATTGTTTTTTCCCCTTTTGCCGGCTGTGTGACCGTTGGTTTGTGGGGCGGCAGGCTGGGTGCCCGCGGCAGTGAATTTATCACATGCAGTCTGGTTATTATTGCGGCTTTATTGTCGTGGAGCGCGTTTATTATGGTGGCGTTCGGCGATAATGATGCCTTGCGCATTATGATGTTTCGCTGGCTGTCCAGCGGCGGGCTGCAAAGCGACTGGTCGCTGCGCATTGATACTTTGACTACGGTTATGCTGGTTGTGGTTAATACGGTTTCGGCGCTGGTGCATATATATTCTATCGGCTATATGCACCATGATCCTTCGCGTCCGCGCTTTTTTGCCTATTTGTCGTTTTTTACCTTTATGATGCTGGTTCTGGTAACGTCCGACAATATGCTGCAACTGTTTTTCGGCTGGGAAGGCGTGGGCCTTGCCTCTTATCTGCTGATTGGTTTCTGGTATCAGAGGCCGGCCGCCAATGCCGCTGCCGTCAAGGCTTTTATTGTTAATCGTATTGGCGATTTCGCTTTTCTGCTCGGTCTTTTCGGCCTTTTTGTTATTTTCGGCACAATCGGCTTTGATGATATTTTTGCCAAAATGCTGACCGGGCAATATACAGACAAACTCTTTTTCCTGAATTGGGAATTTGGCGGCCGGCACGCGCTGGATCTGGTATGTATTCTGCTGTTTATCGGCGCTATGGGCAAATCGGCGCAATTTTTGCTGCATACATGGCTGCCGGACGCCATGGAAGCGCCGACCCCGGTTTCGGCCCTGTTACACGCGGCGACAATGGTGACGGCCGGGGTTTTTATGGTGGCGCGTTTGTCACCAATATTTGAGCATGCCCCGGCGGCCCTGCCGCTTATCACCGCAGTTGGCGCCGTTACGGCTTTTTTTGCTGCCAGCGTGGCTCTGGTGCAAAACGATATCAAGCGCATTATCGCTTTTTCCACCTGTTCGCAGCTTGGTTATATGTTTGTCGCTCTTGGCATTGGCGCTTATGGCGCGGCGGTGTTTCACCTGTTTACGCATGCCTTTTTCAAGGCTTTGCTGTTTCAGGGCGCCGGTTCGGTGATTCATGCCGTGTCTGATGAGCAGGATATTCGCCGCATGGGCGGTTTGCGCCGCCATATCCCTGCCACATATTGGCTGATGATTATCGGCACATTATCGCTGACAGGTTTCGGCATTCCGGGGACATTTCTGGGCACATCGGGCTTTTTCTCCAAAGATGCCATTATTGAGGCCAGTTACGGCGCCGGCAGCCCGGTAGCGCGCTATGCCTTCTGGTTATTGGTGATTGCCGCTCTGCTTACCGCTTTTTATTCCTGGCGGTTGATTTTTATGGTATTTCACGGCAAAGCGCGGGCGCCGGTTGATATTATGCACCATGTGCATGAAGCTCCGCCTGTTATGCTGATTCCGATGGTTTTGCTGGCTATCGGGGCTTTGTTTGCCGGTGCGGTTTTTCTGCCGTATTTTTTCGGCCCCGATTATCAGTTGTTCTGGAACGGCGCGCTGTTTGTTTCGGCCGATAATACCATTTTGCAGCAGGCGCATCTTGTGCCGGTCTGGGTGCAGTGGGTCGGCTTTGCGGTAATGGCTGCGGGTTTTGCCGTTGCCTTTCTGTTTTATATTGTGCGGCCGGCTTTGCCGCAGCAGGCCGCCCGCTTTTTCTGGCCCTTATATAAATTTCTGCTCAATAAATGGTATTTTGACGAGCTTTATCATGCTGTTTTTGTCCGCCCCTGTTTTGCTGTCGGCCTTTTTCTGTGGAAGATCGTTGATATTAAGCTGATTGACGGCTGCGGGCCGGGCGCTGTCGCCGCCAGGGTCGCGGCTATAACCGGCAGGGTTGCCCGCCTGCAGACAGGCTATCTCTACCATTATGCCTTTGCAATGCTGATCGGTGTTGCCGTTTTTGTCACATGGGTGATGATTGGGAGCTTGAATTGATGACCGACCAATGGCCCATTCTCTCAACAGTTACATTTTTGCCGCTTTTTGGCGCGCTCCTTATTATGGTGATCAAAGATGAGGGCGAAGCGGCAAAGCGCAATATTCGCAATGTGGCTTTTTTAACCAGCCTGTTTGTTTTTGCCCTCACGCTGATTATGTGGGCAGGGTTTGACACAGGCAATCCCGGCTTCCAATGGCGTGAGCAGGCTGGCTGGCTGGATAAAGGCATCAGCTATCATGTCGGGGTTGACGGTCTTTCTGTTCTTTTTGTCGTGCTGGCGGCCTTGTTAACGCCTGTTGCCATTCTGGCCAGCCGTTATAGCGTCAAAGAGCGGCTGAAAGACTATATGATAGCTTTCCTGATTCTGGAGACAACTATTATCGGCGCTTTTTGCGCGCTGGACGCTTTGCTGTTTTACATATTTTTTGAAGGCAGCCTGATACCTGTCTTTATTATTATCGGCGTATGGGGCGGGCCGCAGCGTATCGCCGCAGCGCTGAAGTTTTTCCTTTATACCTTGCTCGGCTCGCTCTTGATGCTGGTGGGGCTGATGGCCATGTATTGGCAGGTCGGCAGTCTGGATATTCCGACTCTGCTCGGCTATCATTTCCCCGCTGCCATGCAAACCTGGCTATGGCTGGCTTTTTTTGCGTCTTTTGCGATTAAACTGCCGATGTTCCCGCTGCATACATGGCTGCCCGACACATACACACAGGCGCCGACCGCCGGCACGGTAATGCTTTCCGGTATCTTGCTGAAATTTGGCGGCTATGGTTTCCTGCGTTTTTCTCTGCCTATGTTTCCTCTGGCTTCGGCCGAGTTTGCGCCGCTTATGCTGACGCTTTCCGTTATTGCCGTTATTTATATGTCGCTGATAGCGCTGGTGCAAAAAGATATGAAAAGGCTGCTTGCCTATTCGTCTGTTGCGCATATCGGCTATGTGACGATGGGCATTTTTGCCGCCAATATACAGGCGGTCGAAGGCGCTGTTTTTCAAATGCTGTCCCATGGCCTGGTGGCGCCGGCCTTGTTTTTGTCGGTCGGCATGCTTTATGAGCGTATGCGCACGGGTGAGATTGCCGCTTATGGCGGCCTGGTCAATAATATGCCGCGCTTTGCCGCCGTTTTTATGGTTTTCACTATGGCGAATATCGGCCTGCCCGGCACAACCGGCTTTATTGGCGAATTTTTGACTTTGATCGGCACATTCAAAGAGCATAGCCGGGTGGCTGTTGCCGCTGCTGCCGGCATTATTCTTTCTGCCGCTTATATGCTGTATCTTTATCGTTATGTTATTTTCGGCTCTCTCAACCGTGAAAGCCTAAAAGTGCTGCCGGATATTTCCGCGCGTGAAAAATGCCTGCTTTATCCTTTGGCCGCTCTGATTATATTTTTCGGCATCTATCCGGCGCCGCTGTTAAATATGCTGCACGGCTCGGTAGAGCTCCTTGTCAATAATTATCAGCAGGCGCTGTCACACAGCGGCGCAGCGCTGTTGCACAGTAAATAGGGGCAGGCTTTATGCAAACCGATATAATGGCGCAATTTATGCTGATATTGCCTGAATTATGGCTGGCGGCCGGGGCCGTTGTCCTGCTGCTGGCCGGCGCTTTCTCCGGCGGGCATTCTTATGCCGTGGTCACGCTTCTCGCTATCGGGGTGCTGCTTGCCGCGATATTTATGCTTGTTGCCCTGCCGCTGCAAGGCGCTGCTTTCGGCACAGCCCTGATTCTTGATCCTTTTGCCCGGTTTTTGAAAATTCTGGCGCTGACGGCGGCTGTTATTGTGTTGATTATGTCTATGGGAGCGGCGCGCGCCGGTAAATTCGATAAATTTGAATTTCCGGTATTGGCGCTTTTGGCCAGCCTCGGCATGCTGCTGATGATCTCTGCCGGCAATATGCTGGCGCTTTATCTGGGCCTGGAGCTGCACTCTCTTGCCCTTTATGTGATGGCGGCGCTTAATCGCGATGATGCCCGCTCTACCGAAGCCGGGCTGAAATATTTTGTTCTCGGCTCGCTGGTTTCCGGCCTGCTGCTTTACGGCATTGCCTTGCTTTACGGTTATAGCGGCGGCCATATAGATTATGCCGGCCTGTCGCAGGCTCTGGGCGGCGGGAGCGTGTCTTTGGGCTTGATTTTCGGCCTGGTTTTTGTGCTGACAGGCCTGGCCTTTAAAATTTCTGCCGTACCGTTTCATATGTGGACGCCTGATGTCTATGAAGGCGCACCGACCCCGATTACCGCTTTTTTTGCTACGGCGGCCAAAGTTGCGGCTGTGGCCGTGCTGACACGCCTGACTATTATGTGTTTCGGCGCTGCCGCCCCGGCAGGGGGCGCTATGCCGGCCTGGCAGCAGATTCTTGTTTTTATGGCTCTGGCTTCCATGTTTCTGGGGGCTTTTGCCGGTATTGCCCAGCGCAATATTAAAAGGCTGATGGCCTATTCTTCCATTACGCATATCGGCTATATGCTGGCGGCCCTTGCCGCAGGCAGCCTTGTCGGCGTTACAGCCGTGCTGCTTTATCTGCTGGTTTATACGGTGATGATGCTGGGCTGCTTTGCTTTTATTCTGGCGATGAACACGAGTGACGGCCCGGTTGAGGCTATTGATGATCTGGCCGGTCTTTCCCGCGCCAATCCTTTTATGGCCGGGCTGATGACGGTATTTATGTTTTCGCTGGCGGGCATTCCGCCGCTTTCAGGCTTTTTTGGTAAATGGTATGTCTTTTCGGCTGTCGTTCAGGCGCATTTTGTGCCTTTGGCGGTGGCCGGTATGCTGGCCGCAGTGATTGCCGCTTTTTATTATTTGCGTATTATCAAAATCATGTGGTTTGACGAGCCGAAAGGCAGCTTTTTATCAATGCCGAAAGCGCTGCAACTGATTTTATTGCTTTCGGGGCTTTTTACCGTATTCTATTTGCTGGTCGGCGGCTGGTTTCTCCCCTGCGCGGCAATGGCGGCAAAATCTTTGTTCTAAGGCTGTGTATTTCGGGAGATTATATGGTTTTTGCCTTATCGCCGGCCGCTTTGTCTCAGGCTTACCGGCTGGAATTTTATGATATTGTTGATTCTACCAATAATCTGGCGGCAGAATTTGCCAAAAGCGGTGATAGCGGCCGGCTGTGGCTGGCGGCGGCCGAGCAAACAAGCGGCCGCGGCCGCCGCGGCCGGGCCTGGCACAGCCCGCGGGGCAATCTTTATGCCAGCCTGTTACTGGTTGATGATTTCAGCCCGGATCAGGCTGCCCAGCTAGGTTTTGTCGCCGGCCTGGCGGTGATTGAAGCGCTGGCCGCTCTCCTGCCGGCCCGGCTGCAAAAAGAGCACAATATATGCGTAAAATGGCCGAATGATATTCTCGTTGATAAAGCCAAGCTGGCGGGCATTTTGCCGGAATTTATCGCTCTTCAGCCTGCTGCCGGCGGCGGCGCGGTAAAAAACGCGGCTATTATCGGCATAGGCGTTAATGTGGCGGCCATGCCCGCCGGCGCTGCCGCGAGCGGGGGAGGAGATAAAACAGCCATTGCCGCCACGGCGGCGGCAGGCCCGGCCGGCAAAGACAGCGGGCTGCTTTATCCGGCGGTAAGTTTGCGCGCTTTGGGGGCTGCGTGTTCGCCGGCGGCGCTGTTTCAGGCTCTCAGCCATTTCTGGGTAGAAAATTATGCTTTATGGGATAAAGGGCAAGGCATGGCGGCTCTGCGCGATAAATGGCTGCGTCATGCGGCTTTCAGGGGAGAGGTTTTGCATTTACAGCGCCACGGCCGGGCCGTGAGCGGCGTTTTTACCGGCATAGATGCAAAAGGGCATCTGGTTTTGCAGCAGGAAAATGGTGACAATCTGCTTGTTTCGGCGGGTGATGTATATTTTGGCGCTGTTGCTTCCGGCGCCTCAGGATCACGATAGGCAAAAACGCCGCCTTGCAGCCGGGCAGAGCGTCTATCCTGCTATGGCTTTATATATATGGGGCAGAATAGATACAGCCATAGGCGGAAATAGCGCCGCTAAAACCGGGCAAGGCCTGAGCCGGCCGGCGCAGGGGCCTGGCCGGCGGTTTTAGCCGGCCCAGATAGAAGCAGCGGGCCTGGACAGTGGCGGCCGGCGCGTATTTTATGCTTGGGGATCGGCTGTTTATGCTTTATACAGGCTCTGTAGCGGGTATGAGCCAAACCCGGCCGCGCGCCCGGCGGTTTTGTCCTCCGGTTGGGATACAGATAAAAATGGGGGATATTGTGCAGAGCGGGCCGGGCGCAAAAGCCTGATTTCGGGAGAGATTGATGATAAAAAGCAGGAAGGGCAAGCCGGCAGAAAACGAATTATTGTTTTTGCCGTTAGGGGGTGTCGGTGAAATCGGCATGAATCTGGCGGTTTACGGCTATGGCACGGCCGAAGATCGGGAATGGCTGATTGTCGATATGGGGGTGAGCTTTGCCGGGGCCGATTTGCCGGGAGCCGATCTGATTTTGCCGGATATTCGCTTTCTGGAAAATGAGCGCCATAATATTCGCGGCCTGGTGCTCACGCACGGCCATGAAGATCATTTCGGCGCCGTGCTGGATTTATGGCCGCGTTTGCGCGTGCCGGTTTATTGCACCGCTTTTACGGCCGGCCTGCTGGCCGCCAAACGGGAGATGGATTTTTCCGGCTATGATATTCCGCTGCATATTTTCAAAGCCGGCGACCGTTTTGAGCTTGGCCCTTTTGCGCTGGAAGCGATAGAAGTAAGCCATTCTATCCCCGATGCCGTGTCTTTGGCGCTGCATACGCCGCTGGGCACGGTTATTCACACTGGAGACTGGAAGATTGATCCGGAGCCGGTTCTTGGCGGCAAGACGGACGAAGCGCGTTTCCGCGCTTTAGGCAAAGCCGGGGTGCTGGCGCTTGTCTGTGACTCTACCAATGCCGAGGCCGATCAGGCAGTGCCGGGCGAAGCGGAAGTCGGCCGCAATCTGGAAAATATTATAGCGCAGGCCAAAGGCTGTGTGGCGGTTACCGGCTTTGCCTCTAATGTCGGGCGGCTGAAAGCTGTCGCTTTGGCGGCGGCGCGCGCCGGGCGGCGTGTTTTGCCGGTCGGCCGATCGATGAAGCGCTGCCTCGCTATTGCGGCTGAGCTTGGTTATATGGAAGGTGTGCCGCCGTTTTTGAGCGAAGAAGATTATGCCGGAACGCCGCGCCATAAGCTGGTTTTGCTGCTGACCGGCAGCCAGGGGGAAAGACGGGCGGCGCTGGCCAAAATCGCCCGTGACGAAATGCGCGATATCAGCCTCAATGCCGGCGATGTTCTGGTCTATTCCTCCCGCACTATTCCCGGTAATGAGAGGGCGGTTATTGATACGCAAAATCTGCTGATTGACCGCGGCATAAAAATCATTACCGATCATGAGGCGGCGGTGCATGTTTCCGGCCACCCGTATCAAAGCCAGTTACAGCAAATGTATGATTGGGTAAAACCGGCAATCCTGGTGCCGGTGCATGGCGAGGCTTTGCACCTTGCCGCTCAGGCGGAATTTGCCGCCCGCCACGCTATTGAATATGTGATGGAAATTCGCAACGGCGCTATGCTGCGCCTTGCCCCCGGGCAGCCGGAAATTGTCGATGATGTGCCGGTGGGGCGGATTTATAAAGACGGCAATTTGCTGGGTGATGAAAATGAGCTGGGCATAGCGGCGCGGCGCAAGCTGGCTTATGCCGGCTCTGTCAGTGTCTCTTTATTGCTGGATAAAAGCGGCAGCCTGGCCGATACGCCGGAAATTGCGGCTATCGGCCTTCCGGAAACAGATGGCCGCGGCACGGTAATGGAAGACAGGCTATTGGAAATTATCGAGAAAGCGATAGATAATCTGCTGCCGAAACGGCGGCGCGATAATGAAATTATCCGCGAGGCCGTGTATAAAAGCGTGCGCTCGGCTCTGCATGAAATTTGGGGGAAAAAGCCGCTTACGACTGTTTTTATTCATAAATATTGATTCTTCCGGCCGGGCGGCGCTTGCCGACAGGCAGAAGAGCGGGAAGGCTGCCGGGCGGCACAGGGCCTTTGCCTGATGATGATTGTGCCGATGCTTCCGGCGTAAACCGGGCGGGAGCTGCAACAAGGCTGTAGCCGGGGCTTTTCGGCCCGGCCTGATTGGCAATGAGGAATTTTATGCGTCTTTCCAGATATTTCTTGCCGCTTTTAAAGGAGAACCCGAAAGAGGCGGACATTGCCTCGCACCGGCTTATGCTGCGGGCGGCGATGATCCGCCAGCAGGCGGCCGGCATATATAGCTGGCTGCCTTTGGGGAAAAGAGTGCTGGACAAAATTTGCGCACTTATCCGCGAAGAGCAGGATCGCGCCGGCGCGCAGGAAATTATCATGCCGACCATTCAATCAGCCGATTTATGGCGCGAAAGCGGCCGTTATGACGATTATGGCAGGGAAATGCTGCGGTTTAAAGACCGGCAAAAGCGCGAAATGCTCTATGGCCCGACCAATGAGGAAATGATTGCCGATATTTTTCGCAGTTTTGTTCGCTCTTATAAAAGCCTGCCGCTTAACCTGTATCAAATTCAGTGGAAATTTCGCGATGAAATCCGCCCGCGCTTTGGCGTTATGCGCTCGCGGGAATTTTTGATGAAAGATGCCTATTCTTTTGATAGTGATGAAGAATCGATGCGCGCTTCTTATCGCCGTATGTTTGTCTCCTATTTGCGCATATTTGCCCGGCTGGGGGTGCCGGCTATCCCCATGCGCGCCGATACCGGGCCGATTGGCGGTGATTTAAGCCATGAATTTATTATTCTGGCGGCCACGGGTGAAAGCGCGGTTTTTTGCGATAAAAAATATCTGTCACTGCCGGTGCCGCCGGCCGATATGGATTTTGCCGATGATCAGGCCGTGCAGGCGATTGTTCGGCAGTGGACCGAGCCTTATGCCGCGACAGAAGATATGCACCGGGAAAAGGGAGTCTGGGCAAAATTGCCGGCCGGTGACAAAATTGCCGCCCGCGGCATTGAAGTGGGGCATATTTTCTCCTTCGGCGCTAAATATTCAGCGCCGATGGGGGCCGTGATAACCGGGCCTGACGGGAAGGAGCGCCCGGTATTGATGGGTTCTTACGGCATTGGGCCTTCCCGTCTGGCGGCGGCTGTTATTGAAGCTTCGCATGACGAACAGGGCATTATCTGGCCGCGCGCTATTGCGCCTTTTGCGGTTGGCCTTATCAATATGAAAACCGGCGATAAAACCTGCGACAGCCTGGCGGAAGCGCTTTATGCGGCGCTGCAGAAAGCCGGTTTTGATTGTCTGCTTGACGATAGCGGCGAGCGTGCCGGGGCAAAATTTGCCGCTATGGATCTCATCGGCCTGCCGTTACAGCTTATTATCGGCCCGCGCAGCGCGGCGCAAGGCGAGGTAGAGATAAAAATTCGGGCAAGCGGCAGGCGTGAAACTTTGTCTGCGGCAGCCGCCTTGAATTTTGTTCAGGATTTTTTTGCCGACCGGGATTTGTAAAATTATAAAAACAATGAAAATCAGGAGTTTTGCAAAAATATTTAAAATATGCTATTAGCAGGCTTTTATGCTCTGCCGATTTTGGCGGCGGCAAGGCGGGCGGCCGGTTTCGGCGCTGGAAGACAGGCCGGGGAGCGGCGCCGGCGGTTGTCTGCGCCCGCTATCGGGCGCTTTGCCGGCAGACAGGCGGGCTGACAGGTTAAGAACAGAGCGGCGTTTGCCGGACGCAGGGAAAGCATGGGTAACAAAGCCGAAACAGGCGGGCGGATTGTGCGCCCTTTTGCTGCTTTTGAGTGGCTGATTGCCTTTCGCTATATGTGGCCGAATCGCAAGCAGATTTTTACGTCCGTCATTACGGTTATTTCGTTTATCGGCATTGTTATCGGCGTTTGGGCGCTGATAGTCGTTATGTCGGTGATGAACGGCTTTCGCGCAGAATTGCTAAACCGGATACTGGGCATGAACGGCCATATTATCCTGCAGCCGGTTGACGGTGATTTTACCGATTATGCCGCTCTGATTGCGCGGCTGGACAAGGTTGAAGGGGTGAAATTTGTGCTGCCGGTGGTTGAAGGCCAGGTGCTGGCGCAGGCTGAGGGCGGCAGCGGCGGCACCGGCGCTTATGTGCGCGGCCTGCGTGAGCAGGATATGCGCAAGCTGGCCATGGTGGCCGATAATATCAGGCAAGGCAGCCTGCGCAATTTTGATCAAGGCGAGGCGGTTGCTATCGGCTCCGGCCTGGCGGCCAGGCTGGCGCTTGGCGCCGGTGACCGCATCAATCTGGTTTCTCCCGATGGCGATGCCACGCCTTTCGGCATTAGCCCGCGCCTGAAAAGCTACAAAATCGGGGCGGTTTATGAAGTCGGCATGTCGGATTATGATGCCGGCATTGTCTTTATGCCGCTGCCTGAGGCGCAGCTCTTTTTTAATCAGGAAGGGCGGGTGCAGTCGCTGGAAGTTTTTGTGCAGGATCCTGATAAGGTTGATGCCATGCGCGCCCGGCTGGAAGCGGCGGCCGGCCGGGAAACCTATATGACCGACTGGCGGCAGCGCAATCAGTCCTTTTTTTCTACCTTGCAGGTGGAACGCAATGTAATGTTTATCATTTTATCGCTGATTGTGCTGGTGGCGGCGCTGAATATTATTTCCGGCCTGGTAATGCTGGTAAAGGATAAAGGCCATGATATTGCCGTTTTGCGCACTATGGGGGCGCGGCGCGGCGCTATTATGCGCATATTTATGATAACCGGGGCGAGCATCGGCACAGGCGGCACATTTTTCGGCGTTATTCTGGGTATTATTACCTGTCTTAATCTGGATCATATTCAGGCTTTTATTTCCTGGCTGTCCGGGGTTGATGTCTTTAATAAAGAAATATATTTTCTCTCTCGCCTGCCGTCAAAAATAGATAGCGGCCAGACATTTATGGTGGTGATAATGGCGCTGGGGCTGTCTTTTCTGGCGACATTGCTGCCGGCCTGGCATGCTTCGCGGCTGGATCCGGTGCAGGCGCTGCGTTATGAGTGAGGGCGGCGATGGGCGAGGATAAGGCCGTTTTACGGCTGAAAAATATTGAGCTGTTTTACGGCAGCGGCGACAGGCGGCTGACTATTCTGGACAAGGCGGATTTTACCTTAAAGAGCGGTGAAACCGTGGCTTTGGTGGCGCCTTCCGGCGCGGGGAAATCCAGCCTTTTGCATATTGCCGGGCTGCTGGAGCGCAGCCAGGGCGGCACGGTAGAGATCTGCGGCAAAGATTGCTCAGGCCTGAATGATAATGAGCGCACTTTTATCCGCCGGTCGGAAATCGGCTTTGTTTATCAGTTTCACCACTTGCTGCCGGAATTTACGGCGCTGGAAAATATTATAATTCCGCAAATGATCGCCGGCCTGCCGCGAAAAACCGCGCGCGCGCGCGCGCTGAAGCTGCTGGAATATTTACGGGTCGGCCACCGCGCCGGGCACCGGCCGGCCGAGCTTTCCGGCGGCGAGCAGCAGCGTGTGGCTATTGCCCGCGCCGTGGCCAATGCGCCTTTGGTGCTGTTGGCCGATGAGCCGACCGGTAATCTTGATCCCGCTACCTCCCGCTATGTTTTTGAGGCTTTATCGGCTTTGGTTGAGCAATCGGGCCTGGCCGCGCTCATTGCTACCCATAATCATGATCTGGCGCAAAAAATGCACCGGCGCATCACTCTGCGCGAAGGCAAGGTGGTAGAGCTGCCTTAAACGCGAGCGCGCGCTGAAACTGCTGGAATATTTACGGGTCGGCCACTGCGCCGGGCGCCGGCCGGCCGGGCTTTCTGGCGGCGGGCAGCAGCGTGTGGTCCTTGCCCGCGCCGCGGCTGCCGGCCCGGCTGTGCCGTGTTTTCCCCCGGGCTTATGAGCCGGATAGCCGCCGGCCTCTTGCCTCTTAGGGTGCCTTGGGCTAAGCTTGCGGCCGGGGCGGAGAGCCTGATCAGCCAGGGAGCGGCATTGTTATGGCAAAAAGCGCAGCGCAGCAGCCGGATAAAAGCCGGACAGGCAGTATCGTAAACCCTGCTTTTGTGCATTTGCGGGTGCATTCGGCCTATTCCCTGCTGGAAGGGGCGCTGAAAATCGACAAAATTATTGCTTATGCCCAGCGCTATGGCGCTCCGGCCATGGCCATAACCGACAGTAATAATTTATTCGGCGCGCTGGAATTTTCGCAAAAAGCGATGAAAGCCGGGGTTCAGCCGATAATCGGCTGCAAACTCAATGTGGATTTTCATGATGAGGGGGAAGAGCAGGGCGCCGGGCGGGCGCGCTTTGCCGTGTCTTATCCGGCGATTATTGTGCTGGCGGCCAGTGATGAAGGCTATGCCAATCTGGTGCGGCTGGTCAGCCGCGCTTATCTTGATCAGGAGGAAAGCTCAAGCCCGCATATTGAGGCTTCCTGGCTGGGCGATGAGGGAGCCGCCGGCCTGATTGCCCTGACCGGCGGCTGGGACGGGCCGATTAACCGGCTGTTGCAGCAGGATAAGCCCGAGCTGGCGGCAAGGCGGCTGGATTATTTGCACCGCTGTTTCGGCGATCGGCTTTATGTGGAAGCAGAGCGCCACGGCCGCTATGATAAAGCCGTTGAGGCGGCGCTGGTAGAGATGGCTTACCGCAAAAATCTGCCGCTGGTTGCTACGAATGAGGCTTTTTTCTTAAGCCGTGAAGATTATGAGGCGCATGATGCGCTGCTGGCGGTAGCGGCCGGGCAAGTGCTCTCTGTTACGGATCGCCGCCGGGTAACGCCGGATCATTATCTTAAAACCGCTGCGGAAATGACGGCGCTTTTTGCCGATATTCCCGAAGCTTTGGCCAATACGGCCGAAATTGCCCGGCGCTGCCATGTTTGCGCCCCGGCTAGGCTGCCGATTTTGCCCAGCTTTGTTGAAGCCGGGCAAGACTTCCCCGATGCTGAGGCGGTTTTTCAGGCCGAGGCCGCAGCTCTGGCTCAGGCGGCGCGCAAAGGGCTGGAAATGCGGCTGCAAACGGCGGGGCCGGCGGCCGGCTATAGCGAAAAAGATTACCGGGAAAGGCTGGATTATGAAATTGCCGTTATCAGCCGCATGCGCTTTCCCGGTTATTTTCTCATTGTGGCAGATTTTATCAAATGGGCCAAGGCGCAGGGCATTCCGGTGGGGCCGGGGCGCGGCTCCGGCGCCGGCTCGCTGGTCGCCTATGCTTTGACCATTACCGATATTGATCCTTTGCGCTTTTCGCTGCTGTTTGAGCGGTTTTTAAACCCGGATCGCGTCTCCATGCCCGATTTTGATATTGATTTCTGCCAGGATCGCCGCGAAGAAGTTATTCACTATGTGCAGGAAAAATATGGCCATGATCAGGTAGCGCAAATTATCACTTTCGGCACTTTGCAGGCGCGCGCGGTTTTGCGCGATGTCGGCCGGATTCTGGAAATGCCTTACGGTCAGGTGGATCGCCTGAGCAAGCTGGTGCCTTCCAACCCGGCTAATCCGGTGTCCCTGGCCAAGGCCATAAGCGATGAGCCGAAATTTGCCGAAGAACAGGAAAAAGATCCGCTGGTTGGCCGGCTGCTGGATATAGCGCAAAAGCTGGAAGGGCTTTACCGCCATGCTTCCACCCATGCGGCGGGCATTGTTATCGGTGACCGGCCTTTGTCGCAATTAGTGCCGATGTATCGCGATCCGCGTTCGGATATGGCGGTCACCCAGTTTAATATGAAATATGTGGAACAGGCCGGCCTGGTTAAATTTGATTTTCTCGGGCTGAAGACGCTGACCATTTTGCAAACCGCGGCAAATTTTGTCACAAGGCGCGGCGCGGTGATGGATCTGGCGCATATTCCGCTGGACGATAAGGCAAGCTATGCCATGCTGTCGCGCGGTGAGACAGTGGGCGTGTTTCAGGTGGAAAGCGCCGGTATGCGCAAGGCGCTGATCGGCATGAAGCCCGACAGGATAGAGGATATTATCGCGCTGGTGGCGCTGTATCGCCCGGGGCCGATGGAAAATATCCCCACTTATAATGCCCGCAAAAACGGCGAGGAGGAAATCGCCTCAATCCACCCGCTGATTGATCCTTTGTTAAAGGAGACGCAGGGCGTTATTGTTTATCAGGAGCAGGTGATGCAGATCGCCCAGCTTTTGTCCGGCTATTCGCTGGGAGAGGCAGATTTGCTGCGCCGCGCTATGGGCAAAAAGATCCGCGCGGAAATGGACAAGCAGCGCACGCGCTTTGTTGACGGGGCGATGAAAAATGCCATACCGAAAGAACAGGCCAATGTGATTTTTGACCTGCTGGCAAAATTTGCCGATTACGGCTTTAACAAGTCGCACGCGGCCGCTTATGCGCTGGTATCTTACCAGACCGCCTGGTTAAAAGCGCATTATCCGGTGGAATTTCTGGCCGCATCGATGAGCTATGATATGTCGAATACCGACCGGCTGAATGATTTCCGCCATGAAGCTGAGCGGCTTGGCATCAGCATTGTGCTGCCCTCGGTGCAGACATCTTATTGCCTTTTTGAAGTGGGGGATAAAGCGATTTATTACGCGCTGGCGGCGGTAAAAGGCGTGGGGGAGGCGGCGGCTGAGCATATTGTCGCCGCGCGCGGCCAGACGCCGTTTAAAACGCTGGAAGATTTTTGCGAGCGAACCGATCCGCGCCTGATTAACCGCCGCGTGTGGGAGAGCCTCATTCAGGCCGGCGCTTTTGACAGTTTCGGCCTGGATCGTGAGGTTATAATGGCCGGGCTGGATACGATTCTGGCTTATGCCCAGCGTCTGGCGGAAGATAAAAATAACGGCCAGGCTGATATTTTTGCCGCTGCCGGCGGCTTTAAGGAAAGGCTGACTTTGCCGCTGACAACAGAGCGCTGGAGCAGCTCTGAAAAATTGCATCGTGAGTTTCAGACCGCCGGTTTTTATCTTTCTGCCCACCCGCTTGATGAATATGCGGCGATTCTGGCTGAAAAAGGCGTGCAGACCTATGCTGCTTTTGCCGGGAAAGCGCAAAATCAGGGCGATATATCGGCTTATCTGGCCGGCACGGTTATCAGCAGGCAAATCCGCAAAACGCGCACCGGCAATAAAATGGGGATTATGCAAATGTCGGATAATAGCGGTTTTTATGAATTGCCGCTGTTTTCAGAAGAGTTGGCGCAGTGGGGAGATGCTTTTGAGCCGGGCCTGGCTTTATTGTTGAAAATCAGGGGGGAGAAGCGTGATGATGATATTCGGCTGCAGGTTCAAAAGGTAGAATTGCTCAGCGCCGCCGCCGAGAAAATCTATAAAAAATTGACCTTGTATCTGTCTTCAGCGCAGGCGGCCGGAGAGATAGCAGCCTGTTTGGGGGCAGAAGGCGGCGGCTGTGCGGTGCAATGTATTTTGCGGCAGGAGGAAGAGGCGCAGGTGCGTGAATATGAGTTTGCGCTGGGCTGTTATATCGTGAATCCGCAAAATATTACGGCGCTTCAGGGGATTGACGGCGTGGATCGAGCACAGGCCGTGCTACGGTAAACGGGGCAGGTTTTGCAGGCTACAGGGTGAGCAGGATTATGGCAGACAAACAGGCGTTAAAACAGGCCGCCGCCGCCGCTGCGCTGGCTTATATCCGCCCGGGCCAGCGTCTGGGGCTGGGAACAGGCTCCACAGCGGAAGAATTTATCCGCCTGCTGGCGCAAAAAGTGCGCTGCGGGCTGGATATTGCCGGCGTGCCGACATCAGAGCGCAGCCGCGCTTTATGCCGGGAGCTGGGCGTGCCGCTCATGGATCTGGATAAAACGGCGCGGCTGGATATAGCCATAGACGGCACTGATGAGCTGGACAGGCGGTTGCGCCTGATCAAAGGCGGCGGCGGCGCTCTGCTGCGGGAGAAAATCACGGCTTACGCTGCTGCCGAAATGCTGGTTATTGCCGATGAAAGCAAGCTGACGGCGCAGCTTGGCGCTTTCCCGCTGCCGATAGAGGTGAACCCTTTCGGCCTGGCAGCCACCAAAGCGGCGATTGCGGCCAGGGCGGCGGCTTTAGGCCTGCGCGGCGCTGTCAGCCTGCGCCTTGCCGCCGGCGGTGACGGTAAAAAAGACCCGGCCCCCTTTATAACAGATGGCGGACATTATATATTGGACGCGCATTTTCAGGCTATTCCGGCGCCGGAAGAGCTGGCGGCGGCGCTTTGCTCTGTGGCGGGAGTGGTGGAGCACGGCCTGTTTTTTCACCCGCATTGCCGCGCTATTGTGGCGCGCAGTTCCGGCGCGGTGGAAATTATCACCGCCGCGGCGGTTTAAAAACGGCGGCTCCGGCTAATTTCATAAGCGCGCCGCAATTTTTTGTTTTATCGGCGCGGCGGGCAAGCGGCCGGCGATAAAACGGCAAAGCGAGCGTTATGCCGGCTGCGGCCAAAAACACGGCCGGGCGGCAAAACCGGCAGCAATACAGGGCAGGGCGTGATTTTGCGCTTCCTGCGTAATCGAGGCAGAGTTTATTATCAGGAGATAAGTGTATGGTGTCATTTCTTTATCGGCGCAATAAAGCGCGGTTTGTGGCGGCGGCGCTGGTTTTTGCCGGCCTGGGCTGGGCGGCTGCTCCGGCGGCGGCGCAGATTGTCGCGCCGTCACATTTACAGGCGGCGCAACGCGCTATTGCCGCTATTCAGGCGACCAATCAATTTGATTCCTTTTTGCCGGATACGGCGCTGGAGCTGAAAAATGAATTAAGCCAGCGTGATCCCAATCTTTCCGGCCTGATTTCCCGGACGGTTGATGAGCAGGCTATGCTGCTGGTGCCGCGCCGCGCTGATCTGGAAAAGGAAGTAGCGCGGATCTATGCCCGGCATTTCACCGAGACGGAATTAAATGAAATGGCGGCTTTTTACGGCTCGAGCACGGGTAAGAAATTATTGAGGGAAGGGCCGGCGGCAATGGCGGAATCGGTCGGCGCTTATGATATTTGGCGTCAGGGCGTAGCGCAGGATCTGGGCGCCGGTGTCGGCAAGGCGCTGGACGCCAGGCTGCAGGCCGGAGCCGCCAAAAGCAGCAAGCCGCCGGCTCTGCGGTTTGGCCAATAGCAGGGTTTGTTCGGCCGGGTTTGAGCCCTTGCCCGTTGCCGCGCCCGGCAGCCGGGGGCAGCGGCGCCGCCGGCCGGGCTTGCCGCTCGCGGTAACAGGCAGCGGGGGGAACACACATAAGGAATATTTATATGTCGGGCTATGATTATGATCTTTTCGTAATAGGCGGCGGCTCCGGCGGGGTGCGCGCCGCGCGCCTGAGCGGGGCGAAGGGGCTGCGCGTGGCGCTGGCAGAAGAATATCGTATGGGCGGCACCTGTGTTATCCGCGGCTGTGTGCCGAAAAAACTGTTCGCTTATGCCGCCGGCTATGCGCAGGCTTTTGTTGATGCCAAAGCTTTTGGCTGGCAAAGCCGCGATGTGCGCTTTGACTGGCCTGCCTTGCTGGCGGCCAAAAACAAGGAAGTCGCCCGGCTGGAAGGCATTTATACCCAAAATGTTGAAAAAAGCGGCGTTACAATTTTTCATGAAAGGGCGCAGCTTGTTGACCGGCATAGCGTGCGCCTGGCCGGCGGCCGGATAATGCGCGCCAAAGTGATTTTAATCGCTACCGGGGGGCGGCCCTTTGTGCCGGATTTCCCCGGCGCCGGTTTATGCCTGACGTCCAATGACATATTTAATCTGGAAGCTTTGCCGCAATCGATTATCATTGCCGGCGGCGGCTATATTGCGGTGGAATTTGCTTCCATTTTGCATAATTTGGGGGTGGAGGTAACGCTGGTTTATCGCGGCGAGCAGATTTTGCGCGGTTTTGACGGTGATCTGCGCCACCTGTTGCAGGAAGATATGCAGGCCGGGGGGATTAACATTATCTGCAATGCGGTGATTACGCAGGTTGAAGCTTTGAAAAAAAAGCAGGAAGGTTTTACCGTTCAGCTTTCTGACGGCAGCCGGCATAAAGCCGGGCAGGTTATGCTGGCGCTGGGGCGGCGGCCGAACACAGCCGGGCTGGGGCTGGAAAAGGCCGGTGTTTCCCTGAGTGCCGAAGGCGCAGTGCCGGTAAACCGCCTGTTGCAAACGCCGGCCGATAATATTTATGCGCTGGGTGATGTTATTGGCGGGATAGAGCTGACGCCGGTGGCCATTCATCAGGCTATGTGTTTTGTCAAAACCGTTTTTGACGGGCAGCCGGCCGAGCCGGATTATCAGGCTATCCCGACAGCCGTTTTTGCCGATCCGGAGATCGGCACAGTCGGCCTGACAGAGGAAGAAGCGGCGCAAAGTCTGCCGCAGGTGGAGATTTATCGCGCTCATTTCCGGCCGCTGCGCCATACGGTTTCCGGCGCGCCGGGCAAAATTTTGATGAAACTGGTGGTAAACGGCGACAATGGCCTTGTTGTCGGCGCGCATATATTGGGCGGCGAAGCGGGGGAAATGGCGCAGCTTTTGGCTATTGCCGTTAAAGGCCGGGTCACAAAAGCGGTTTTTGATGCCACTATGGCGCTGCACCCCAGCGCAGCGGAAGAACTGGTGACCATGTATCACCCCTCTTATCGCTACCGCAACGGCCGCCGGCAGGGTTAAGGCCCGGCGCCTGCCCGCCCGGGGCGGCGCGCGCTGTAAAGATAAGGCATAAAGCGCAGTTTTGCTGCCCGGCAGCGGCGGGAGCGGGCGGAATATCGGTAAGGAGCGGGTATGAGCAGGAAAAAGCGCCTTCATATTGCCATTGCGCAGCTAAACCCTTGCGTGGGCGATATAGCGGGTAATCTGCGCCGGGCAAAGCAGGCGCTGGCTCAGGCCGCGGCGGCAAAGGCCGATATTATACTCTTTTCTGAATTATTTCTGAGTGGCTATGCGCCGGAAGATCTGGTATTGCGCCCGGCTTTTGTGCAGGCTTGCGAGGCGGCGGCGCAGGAGCTGGCGGCGGCAGCCAAAAGCGGCCCGGCTGTTATTATCGGCCTGCCGGTGGCGCGCCGCGGCCGTTTGTATAATGCGGTTATGCTGCTGGATAACGGCGCTGTTATTGCTGAGCGCCATAAGGTTGATCTGCCTAATTATGATGAATTTGATGAAAAACGGGTCTTTACCGCCGGCCGCGGGTCTTTGGCCACAACAGAGCCGGTGCTGTGGCGCGATATGGCGCTGGGCCTGCCTATCTGTGAAGATTTATGGAATGACAGCGCCTTTGGCCGAAAACTGGCGGCCAAAGGGGCGGAATGGCTGCTGGCGGCCAATGCTTCGCCTTACAGCCGGGGCAAAGCCGCCCGCCGTTTGTCGGTAGCGGCAAAACAGGTGAAAAAAAGCGGTTTGCCGCTGATTTATGCCAATCAGTTTGGCGGCCAGGACGAAGTGCTGTTTGACGGCGGCTCTTTTGCGCTGGAGGGTAATGGCCGGCAGGTTGCCCAGGCGCGGCATTTTGCGGAAGATCTGGCTGTGACAGATTGGCAGAAAGATGCCGCCGCCGGCTGGCAGTGTGTGCAGGCGGAAAAGCAGCCTGTCCTGCAGGGAGAAGAAGCGGATTATACGGCCTGTATGCTGGCCTTGCGCGATTATGCCGGTAAAAACGGTTTTAAAAAACTGTTATTAGGGCTTTCCGGCGGGGTGGATTCCGCTTTATGCGCGGCTTTGGCGGCTGATGCGCTGGGGGCGGAAAATGTGCAGGCGGTTATGCTGCCTTATCATTATACCGGCAGCGATTCGCTTAAAGATGCCGAGCAATGCGCCGCTAATCTCGGCTGCCGCTATGCTGTTTTGCCGATAGAAAAGGCGGTGGAAGCAGCCGGCGGGGTTCTGGCGCCGTTTCTCGAGGCCGGGGCAGGGCTGGCGGCGGTGCAAAAAGCCGCCGCGCATGCAGGCGGCAATGTCTGGCTGGAAAATCTGCAAAGCCGTATGCGCGGCCTGTTTTTAATGGCTTTATCCAATAAAAGCGGCGCCATGCTGGTGACAACCGGCAATAAATCGGAAATGGCGGTCGGTTTTGCCACGCTTTACGGCGATATGAATGGCGGTTTTAACCCGATAAAAGATGTCTATAAAATGCAGATTTATGCTTTGAGCCGCTGGCGCAATGCGCATCGGCCGCAAAACGGCAAAAATCCTGTCGGCGCGCCGATACCGCCCCATATTTTAACCAGAGCGCCCTCAGCCGAGCTGGGGGCCGGCCAGCGCGATGAGGATCGCTTGCCGCCTTACCCGCTGCTGGACGCGGTGCTGCAATGCTTTATTGAAAAAGAGATGGATTGCCCGGCTATTATCAAAGCCGGCTATCCGCAAGATGTGGTTGAACGGGTAGAGCATTTGCTATACATTGCCGAATATAAACGGCGTCAGGCCGCGCCGGGGGTCAAGCTTGGCGCAAGAGCTTTCGGCAAAACGCGCCGCTACCCGATAGGCAACGGCTTCAGGACAGCGGCGGGCAAGCGCATTATATAAGATTATGCTGCCCGTTTTGGCAGATTTTTGGGTAAAAATATGATTCGTGTCCGTTTTGCTCCTTCCCCCACCGGTTATATTCATATCGGCAATACGCGCATTGCCTTGTTTAACTGGCTTTTTGCCCTTCAGCATAAAACCGGCAGGAATAAAGGCTCTGACAAACAATCGCAATTTATCCTGCGCTATGATGATACGGATAGCGGCCGATCCCGGCAGGATTATGTTGACGCTATTGCTGAAGATATGGCCTGGCTGGGTATCCAGCCTGATGAAATTTATTTTCAGTCGGCGCGCTGTGATCGTTATCGTCTGGTGAGCGATACGCTGCGCGAGGCCGGCCTGCTGTATCCGTGTTATGAAACAGCGGAAGAGCTGGAAAGGCAGCGCAAAATCCGCCTTTCGCGCAAATTGCCGCCGGTTTACGGCCGGGAAGCCCTGAAGCTGAGCGAAGCTGAGAAAAAAGCCTGTGAAGCCGAAGGGCGGCGGCCGCATTGGCGCTTTCTGCTGCCTAATTATAGCGAGGGAGATCCGTTTGCCGTAAAGCGCAGCGAAGTGCATTGGCAGGATAGCGTGCGCGGCCGCCAGACGGTGGATCTGGCTTCGCTTTCCGACCCGATATTGGTGCGGGCGGACGGAAGCTATCTTTACACGCTGCCCTCAGTGGTGGACGATATGGATATGGGGGTTTCGCATATTATCAGGGGTGATGATCATATTACCAATACCGGGGTGCAAATTGCCCTTTTTGAGGCTTTGGAGGCGGTAAGCCCGGTTTTTGCGCATATCAATATGCTGACAAGCTCCAGCTGTGAGGGGCTTTCCAAGCGCAAGGGCGATTTATCGGTGCGCAGCCTGCGCGAGGCCGGCTTTGAGGCTATGGCCGTAGCTTCGCTGGCGGTATTAACCGGCACATCGGAAAATCTTGTTGCTTGCGACACAATGGCCGAGCTGGCGGAACATTTTTCTCTGGCGGCGGTTTCAAAATCGCCGGCCAAATTTGATCCGGCTGATTTATTGGCGCTTAATCGTCATATTATCCGCAGCCTGCCTTATGAACATGTGGCCGCCGCTTTGAGCGCGCAGGGGATCAAGGGCGATAAAGCCAAAGCTTTCTGGGGCGTTATTCGCAATAATATTGATAAACTGGCCGCAGCGGCAGCCTGGTGGCCCATTATTACCGACAAAACCATAAAATTTATTCCCGCTTCTTATGCCGAGGCTGTGTTTTTGCAGCAGGCAGCGGCGCTTTTGCCGCCGGAGCCGTGGAATCAGCAATCTTATGAGCAGTGGATTAGCGCGGTTAAACAGGCCGGAGGCCGAAAAGGCAAGGAATTGTTCAAGCCGCTGCGCCATGCCCTGACCGGGCAGGCCAGCGGGCCGGAGCTGGCCGATTTATTGCCGCTTATGGGGCGCGATCTGGTAGCGCAGCGTTTATCGGCCAAAGCTGATCGGGCCGGGAAATAGCGCTGATATTTTAGCCGCGCTGTGCTGTAACGGCTATGTTGCCGGCCGGGCGCGCTATAGGCGTCAGCGCTTTGTGCGCTTGGTGTTATGCTTTCCGGAAGCCGGGCGCGGCTTCCGGCCGTGGGGCGGGGAGGGAATAAAGCTGTTTGGGCAGCAGGCCGGCTCCGGCCTATAACAGCGCCTGGCAAAGCTGCGCTCTGCTATAAAGGCGGGGCAGGGAAGCGGTGTCGCCGTCTTATTTCTTATTATGCGTAAAAGAGCATTCTGCCTGTTCTATTATAAAATAGCCGCCGCGCTTTAAGAAAAAACCCAAGCCTGCGACCGGCTTAAAGGCAGAATATTCGGCACATTTATACGCGTCACCCGCTCTGCCGGGCCGGCTCGCCGCTGCATGGCTTTTGCCTTCAGTCTGGCCGGAACTTATAATTGCGCCTTATTGCGTGGGAATCAGCATAAAAGCCGGCATATCAGCGCCGAAACCGACAATTTTGCCGCTTGCTTCCGAATTGTGCGGTGACGGCCGCAGCGCCGCCGCCAAGCTCTTTTCGGCCAGGTTGTCCTGCCGGTTATGTTTTTCATTATGAGCCGGCCGTTGCTTTTTATCGGGCCTGCTTTTGTCATTATTATGCTTTTTTTCCGGTTTTGCCTGTTTTAACAGCGGATCTGCCGCCGCTCCGCGGCTTTTCGGCCGATCTTCCGGGTTAGCAGCCGGCATAGAGGCCGCTACAGGCGGCGATAGGGCCTCTGCCTGGGGGAAATACGGAATAGCCTCGCCGGTCATCTGCTCAATAGCGTCAACGGCTTTGGCATCAGGCGGCGTTATAATGGTAAAAGCCGTGCCGCTGCGCCCGGCCCGCCCGGTGCGGCCAATGCGATGGACATAATCTTCAGCATGAACAGGGACATCAAAATTAAAAACATGGCTGACATCAGGAATATCAAGGCCGCGCGCCGCTACATCAGAGGCAACCAGCAACTGCAATTTGTCACGGCGGAAATTTTCCAGCACGGCCATGCGATTATGCTGATCCATATCGCCATGCAGCGCGCCGACATTAAAATTATGGCGCGCCAGAGAACGGAACAGCTCGGCTACATCGCGCTTGCGGTTGCAAAAAATAATGGCATTTTTCAGCTCTTCGCCCTGTTGCCGGATCAGCGCACGCAAAACACGGCGTTTATCCCAGGGCTTTTTGTCGGATCGCACCGCATATTGGCGGATCGTGCGCGCCGCGCTGGAGGCGGCGGCAACTTCCACCCGCTGCGGATTATGTAAAAACCGGCCGGCCAGCGCCTCCAGCTCACCCGGCATAGTGGCAGAAAACAGCAAAGTCTGCCGGGTCATGGGTATGAGTTTGCAAATACGCTCAATATCAGGGATAAAGCCCATATCCAGCATACGATCCGCTTCATCAATAACCAGAATCTCCACCCCGGTAAGCAACAGCTTGCCGCGGCCGTAATGATCCAGCATACGGCCGGGGGTGGCAATCAGCACATCAGCGCCGCGCTCCAGCTTGCGCTCCTGCTCATCAAAAGATACGCCGCCAATCAGCAAGGCAATGGTTAAACGGTGCTTTTTACCATATTTTTCAAAATTTTCGGCAATTTGCGCTGCCAGCTCGCGCGTGGGGGCAATAATAACTGTGCGCGGCATACGGATACGCGCCCGCCCGCTTTCCAGCAGCGTCAACATTGGCAAAACAAAGGAGGCAGTTTTACCGGTGCCTGTCTGGGCAATGCCGAGCACATCACGATGCTGCAAAATAGCGGGAATAGCGCCGGCTTGAATCGGGGTCGGGCTGGTATAACCTGTTTCCCTGACGGAAGAAAGAACTTTGGCGGAAAGACCCAGATCCGCAAAATCAACGGCAGAGGAAGGAGTATTATGATCAGTCAATGGCTTTTCTATTTTCTTTCTATCAGGCAAAACGGCCACAAAACCTGCGGAACAAAAAATTCCCGGGATTTTATATAAACCGGTCGATAAAGGTTAAAACCGGCTGCCGTCTTTTTGGCAGAGCGCACATTCCCGCAGCGGCCTTCACCCCCGCATTGCCGAAAACTGCCGGCCAGCGCTATCTGCGATTCATTATAATTAGCCCTTTTTCTGAAAACAAGAGAATTTTGTTAATAAAGGCAGAAAAACGCGCCTTCAGGCTGCCACACGCCCTGATAAAGGCAGTCTGCCGGCGCTTTTTAGCGCCGCCGCCGGCTGATTTTCCTTGCCGCTCATCAGCGCCAATGATTGGCCGGCCTGCAAGCCTTACAGCCCGGCGGGGAATTGCTCCGCCAGAATGCGCTCGTCCCAGGAATGATTCGAATCCGACAAAACGGTGATTTTCACCTTTTTTGCCAGGGCAATGGTAACCGACTGCACGGATTTGACTTCACGATTATCGGCTGCGGCATTGACCGGCCGCTTTTTGGGATCCAGCACATTAAAGCGGATTGTCACATTATCGGGGAGCAGAGCGCCGTGCCAGCGGCGCGGCCGGAAAGGCGATACCGAGGTGAGCGCCAAAAGCGGCGCCATAAGCGGCAAAATAGGCCCTTGCGCCGATAAATTATAAGCGGTGGAGCCGGCCGGCGTGGCCACCATCAGGCCGTCACATATCAGCTCTTCCATGCGGGCTTTGCCGTCAACGGCGATTTGTATTTTCGCCGCCTGATAGGACTGCCGGAACAGGCAGACTTCATTGATGGCCAGCGCTTCCGTATTGCCGTGTTTTTCCGATTCGGCCCGCATATGCAAAGGGCAAATATTTTCCTTGTGCGCTTTGGCAATGCGCTCAGGCAGGTGATCGGTTTTATAATCATTCATCAAAAAGCCGACAGAGCCGCGATTCATGCCGTAAATCGGGATATTATGGCGCATAAATTTGTGCATGACCTGCAACATGGTGCCGTCTCCGCCCAGAACAATCAGACAATCCGCCTGATCGCTTTCTGCCTGGCCGTATTTTTTTGTCAATTCCTGAAAGGCTTTTTTACCCGATACGGTCTTCCCGGTGATAAAGTGAAAACGCATAATGTCCTCATAGCGTAAAGGCGGCAGCCGGCTTTAGCCGGCGCTAAAATCACCGGCGCCGGCAGGTAAGACAATAACCCGGCCGGCATCGATAAATGTGCGGCGCCGGCTATGCGCCAGCACAGCGCGAGCCAGCACCTGCGCTTCAATATCACGGCCGATAGCGACAAAATCTTCGGCATTTTGCGCATGGCTGACACGCATGACATCTTGCTCAATAATCGGCCCTTCATCAAGATCGGCCGTTACATAATGGGCGGTGGCGCCGATTAGTTTCACCCCGCGGCGATAAGCCTGTCTGTAAGGGTTGGCGCCTTTGAAGCCGGGCAAAAAAGAATGGTGAATATTGATAATTTTACCGGCCATAGCCGCGCATAAATCTGTTGATAAAATCTGCATATAGCGCGCCAGAACCACAAGCTCGGCTTCTGTGGCGGCAATAACGGCTTTCAGGCGCTCTTCCGCCTCAGCCTTCCGGCCGGCAACCGGTATATAATGGAAAGGGAGAGCATGACGAGCAGCCAGATCGGCATAAGCATTATGATTGGAAATAATGGCCGCAATATCTATCGGCAAGGCGCCGATTTGCCGGCGATACAGTATATCATAGAGACAATGGCTGAATTTGGAAACCATCAACACGGTTTTCATTTTATGCTTTTTATCATGAAAAGCGGCGGTCATGGCAAAATGCTGCCGGATAGAATCAAAACCCCGGCACAGTTTTTGCCGGCCGCAGCGCTGCTCATCAATAAAATTGACGCGCATAAAAAAGCGGCCTGTCTCCAGATCATCAAATTGTGACAAATCGATAATATTGCACTGATTCTCTGCCAGATAGGCAGACACGGCGGCGACAATGCCTTTTTGTCCGCGGCAGGAGATTGTGAGGATAAGCCTGTCCATAGCACACCTTAAGCCGGATTTCCGCTTTATTGCGCCGGCAGCGCGTTTTCCAGAGCTGTTTTGGCCGGCTTTCCTCTGATTATAATAGCTTTGCCGGCAATACAAAATATTTTTTCAAAAACCGGGCTGAACATAAGATGCTTTAACCGCGCTTCAGCGCCTTTTGGCGCCGCTGGCCGGGGCCGCGGGCGGCTATGGCTTCTGACCGGGCAAAAATAATGCCGGCTGAAGACCGGCATTAAAGGCAGAATTTACAGCCTTCCAGCCGCGCGCCTGTTTATTTTTTCGGCGGGGAGGGGAATTTAATGCCGTTTGGCGCCCGCAATAATTCATCTTGCAGGATTTTATCAAAATCATTATCGGCGGCCGGGGCAAGTTTGCTAAAACCATTGGCTGCGTTTGGCGGCGCCAGATCAAAGCCATTGCCGTTTGACCTGTCGTCCCGATTACGAAAATTTTGCTGCCTTGCCGGCATAACCGGCGGGCGCAGATCGGCGTTAGCCCTGTCGGCAGGCCTGCCGCGCTCGGGATTGCCGGGCAGCGCGCCGTTATGAGCGGCGCGCTCGCCTTGCCCTGCGATAAAAGCCGGCGCATTATCGCCGCCTGTGCTCTGCCTGCCGTTCGCCTGAGCCGTCCGCTCACTGTGAGGAGCGGGATTCTGGCCGTTATTGGCTGCCGCCGGCGGCTGGACAGAACGCGGCATATAGCCAAGATAAGGGGCATAAGCTTCCGTTATTATGGGGCGCGGCGCGCTATTCTGCCGGTTATCGGCCGCAGCCCGGGCCGGAGCATGGCCTGCTGCCGCAGCCTCATGGCCGCGCATGGCCGGCAGCGCCGTATTTTGCCCGTCAGGCGGCATAGTATTATAAGCGGCCGGCCGGTCATCTTTGCCGGCATAAGGGGAGAAAGCGCCGTTTTGCGGCAGGGCTTCGGCCCTGTCGCCAAAGTCTCGCCTGTCGCCGCCGGCGCGGTTTTCCTGCCCGGGCTGGGCTCCCGGGCGCTCAGCCGCCGGATACGCCTGGGGATAAGAGCCGTTTTGCCCGTTAGGCCGGCCGGCGGCCATATTGGGGTGCGGAGCGGGGAAGCTTTCCATAGTGTTCCGGCGCGGTGCCTGATGATGCGCCGCCAGAGCGCTATTGCCCTGCATATCGCGCCCCGGCCGGCCGGGGCGATCCCGCTCGTCAGGCCACATATCGGCGTCCGGCCGGCTATTGTCCGGGCGGCCGCGATAAGCGGCCTCTGCCTTTATCCCGGCATTATGCTGCGGCGGATAAGACGGCCCGGCCGCCGGCTGCGGATAAGGAGGAGCTTCGCGGCCGGGCGGCATATCGCGCCTGACCCGGCGGGCAAGAGCCTTTTCAGCGGCAAAATCCTGCCTGTCGTTTCCGGCCGCTCCCTCTGCCCCGGGCAGCGGCTGCGGCCGGGCCATATAGGCATTGTCGGCCCGGCCCGGCGCGGCCGCGGCCTCCCCTCCGGAAGAGGGCGACTTCGCATTATCCCGCCGGGCGGCAAAACGCTGCGCCTCAGCGGCGTGATCCTGACCGGCGGCAAGATCCCTGAAGCTTTCCACCACCAGGTCGGAATCCCCGCCGGTGAGCAATAAATGCTCAATATTGTCACGGCGAACCAAAACAAGCCGGCGGCGTTTATCCAGGGCAATGCTGTCACGCACCGAGACCCGGTGCTCATGCCGCTGTTCCGGCCGCCTGGAAACGCGGCTTCTCTTCCGGCGGAAAAAAGCGAAACAGCACAGGACAACCGCCAGAGCCGCCAGAGCGGCGAGCAAATAACCGACAACACTTGCCGCGTCTGCGCTGATATTCGCGCTCAGCCAAGAAGCATTCATAAGAAATCTTCATTATCGTTGTCGGCGCCGGAATAATCGGAGCTTTGTTCCTCAGGCCCAAAATTTATGCAGCTTTGGCCACCCCAGAACACATATACGAGACGAAAACACAAAAAATCTCTGTGAAAAGACAGCAATCCACAGAGAATTATCTTTTCTCATAGCATATAATGCGCTGTGCCGGCAGGGCAAGATGCCGGGGCTGGAGAAGAGCCGAATTATGGTAAACAGCCGGTTTTCGGCCTTGATCGGCCGGCAATGCCGGCAGCGGCGGGCTGCTTCGGCGCGCCGTCAGGGTAGAATCAGGGGAGCTTTATGTTTTTTGCAGCGCGGATAAAGGGAGGCTTTATTGGCAGAAAATCAGCCCGCTGAAGCCGCGCCGGCAAAAAGCCGCCGGCCGGCGGCGGTCCGTTTCTTTTATATCAGCCTTATTGCCGCGGCTTTTGCCGGCGCGGCCGGGGCTTTATATTATAACCCGGAGGAAAAGACGGTTTTGGCCTTGCTCAGCCTCTATGCGGCAGCGGGAGTATTTTTCCTTTTCTGTTCTGCCTTCGGCCTGTGCCGCTTTGGCGCGCAGGAATCGGAGGCTGATAATGAGGCCGCCGCTGATGTGCTGGATAATCTGGCTGTTGCTATTGCCCTGACCGATAAAAAAGGGCGTTTTGTCTACGGCAATAAAGCTTATCGCCATATAACGGATAATGCCCTGATAACGCCTGAAATCCTGCTGGCGCGCGATGAGCAGGCGGCCGCCGGCGCCGCGCGCCTGAGCAAAGCCGCCAAAGACGGCCGTTCCGTGCAGGAAATATTGCCCTGCCGCTCTCTTTTTGCTCCCGCGGCAGAGAATATTGCCGGGCCGGCGGCTGGGTGCGGCGGGCCTGCCGGCCGCAGCGGCGCCGAAAGGGGGGATTCTGGCTGCCATGTTGACGTGCGGCCGTTTTTCTCCGGCGGTTATGCGCTGGCAATGTGGACTATTCACGCAGCAGAAAACAGGGAAAGCCGGCCGGATTTTATCCGCCGTCTGCAGGCGGCGGTCGAGCATTTTGATAAAGCGCCGGCGGGTTTTTTATCGTGGGACAAAGAGGGAAAACTGGTTTTTTTTAATGCGGCGCTGGCGCGTCTGGTGCCGGTTGACTTTTCCCGGCCGGCAGAAGCGCTGTCGCTTGCCGCCATATTTGGCGAGGAGAATGAGCAAAAAATTCTTGCCTGGGAGCAGGCTTTGCAGCAGCAGGCGGCAAAGCGGCAAAACGGCAAAGCGAAAAGTGACGCACAGGATAAAGACCGGACAGATATGGCGGCGTGTCTGGCGGTTACTATTACCGATTCGGCCGGCCGGCAGAAAAGGCGCTATCTTTACAGCTTTGCCAATCCGGCGGCCGGGGCGCCGTTTTATGCTCTGCTTTTGCCGGAGATTATGGATCCGGCGCTTTCCGGCGGGGAGAGCGCAGGCGGAGCTGCTGCTGTTGCGGCCTGTTCGGCCGCCGGCGGGGAAACAGGGCAGGAAACGGCAGCCGGGAACATAGCGCAGGAATTTGATCTTGATGATTATTTCTATCGCAGCCCGATCGCTTTGGCGGTCATCAAGCGCGGCCTGCATTATATGCGGGTTAATGCCCGCTTTGATACTATGTTTGCCCTGGCCGCTGCCGGCGGCGGCGCTTATGCGCCGGAGGCAGAGGAAAACCGGGCAAAAAACGAGATTATCCGCTTTTTTGCCACTATTGCCGAGCCGGAGCGTGAGCGGGTTATGCAGGCGGTCAATGCGGCCTTTACCGGCGGCGTCGAGCCGGCGGCGCCGCTTGATGTTGTCTTGCCGGGGGAAGAAACGCGTTATGTCCGCCTTTATATAACGCCGGTGCAGGCTGACAGGCGCCGCCATGAGGCGGTAATTATTTCTGTAGTGGAGATAACGCGCCAGCGCGCGCTGGAGCAGCAAATGGAGCACAGCCAGAAAATGCAGGCTGTCGGCCAGTTAGCCGGCGGTATTGCCCATGATTTTAACAATGTCCTGACGGCTATTATTATGTCATGCGATTTGCTGCTGGGCAGCCATCGCAGTTCGGATCCGTCTCACCCTGATATTATCAATATTAAAAACAATGCCGGCCGCGCGGCTTCACTGGTGCGGCAGTTACTGGCTTTTTCCCGCCGGCAGACCTTGCGCCCGGAAATATTGGATCTGACCGATATGCTGGCCGATTTGCGCCTGCTGGTTGTCCGCCTGGCCGGAGATTCCGTCCGTCTTAAAATTGAGCATGGCCGCTCTTTATGGGCCGTCAAGGCCGATCAGGCCGAGCTGGAGCGGGTGATTATGAATCTGGTGGCCAATGCGCGCGATGCCATGCCGCAAGGGGGAGAGCTGACAATTCGCACAGATAATATCAGCGCGGCGGAAAGTCGCGCCGTGCCGTATCAGGCTTTTGAGCCGGGTGATTATGTGCTGATAGAAGTTGCCGATACGGGCGGCGGCATTGCTCCCGAAATTATGGAAAAAATCTTTGATCCGTTTTTTACCACCAAAGAAGTGGGCAAAGGCACCGGGCTGGGGCTTTCTATGGTTTACGGCATTGTCAGCCAGACCGGCGGTTATATTTATTGCCGCTCCATTTTGGGAGAAGGAACGGTTTTCAGTATTTATCTGCCGCGCTACCGGGAGCAGCCTCAGGCCGAATCACCGGCATTTTTAGCTTCGGCTCATGACGGGGCGGCCGCTTTCCCGGCCGGAGATAAAGCCGCTGCCGCTCATGCGCTTGCCGCCGGGCCGGCGGCGGCAAAAAAGCGGGCGGAGGCAGAAAAAGCTGTTGATCTTTCCGGTTCCGCCAATGTTTTGCTGGTGGAAGATGAAGATGCCGTGCGCATGGGGGGGGTAAAAGCGCTGCAATCGCGCGGTTATACCGTGTTTGAGGCAGAAAGCGGGGTGGAAGCTCTGCGCATTATCAAGGAGCGGCAAGGCGCTATTGATATTATTGTGTCCGATGTGGTTATGCCGGAGATGGACGGCCCGACTTTGCTCAGAGAATTGCGGCAGATTTATCCGAACATAAAATTTATTTTTGTTTCGGGCTATGCGCAGGGGGCTTTTACCAAAAACCTGCCGGAAAATGCTGATTTTGCTTTTTTGCCAAAGCCTTTCTCTCTCAAGCAGTTAGCCGGAACTGTTAAGACAGTGCTGGAAGAAGGGAGAGCGTGACACGCGGGCGGCGGCGCCACTGCCGCCGGCAGAGCTGCAACCTGTTTCCCGCGCCATATTATTGCCGGCGGGCGGAGGGTGGCGGCGCTGTTTTTCGGCCCAGCAATAAACAGGCTTTTTGCGCCGTTAATGACCGGCAGAAAAGTAAGGCCACCATGCCGGCGGCGGCCGCGCGCTTGCCGGAATGCGATACGCTGCCCGGTGAGACCGTGAGCCGCCCTGTTGTCCGGGCTAAATAAGCTGTTTACAGCTTTATTGGCCGCTCTGATACGCCGGCGAGGGCGGCGGCGCTGTTTTTCGGCACAGCAATAAACAGGCTTTTTGCGCTCTTTGCGCCGTTAATAACCGGCAGAAAAGTAAGGCCGCCACGGCCGGCGAAGGCGGCGGGGTCGGCCTGATAAAGCTGGGCAGCGGCCGCCACGGCCGGCGTGCGGCAAGGCTGATAAGCGCGGCATAAAGGCGAGATTTTGAAAACAGCAAGCAAAAACACTGGCCGGCCGCTGCCGCTTGCAGCAAAGGGAGCCGTTTAGTCCACTCCTTCTTCATCAACGCTGTTTTGCGCTGTGGCCGACACTTCTATTTCTTCATCTTTACCAGATAAAACGGCAAAGCTTTTTTGGTAGATTTTATCCTTGTTTCGGGCTACAGCCACATAATTGCCTTCAGCCAGAATAATATAGGCATTGGCATTGGCAATTTCGCGGACAATATCGCCGGCATCATTCATAATGGCCCAGCTTGTATCAGCCAGAGCTTCGCCGCCGCTTTGCCGCACCAGTTTCAAAATAATCTGCGCCGCTCTTTGCTGCATTGTCGCTTCCAGCAATTTGCCCGCTTCAATGCGTATATCCGAGCGGGTTATGGCATTGCCCAGGCCGTAATTGCAGACAATATGGTAAGAGCCGGCGGGCAGGCGTATGATTTCGCCGGCTTTGGCGTCCTCGATCAGCGGCTTTTGCTCATTTATCTGCCCGTCTGTATAAATAGTAAAATGCAGCTGCTTTGTGTTAATTACGCCATCGGGTAAAGTGGCGCCCGGTTTTAGCCCGCCGGCATTTAAATTAAATTTTTCAATCTGCGCTTTATCGGCCGTTACCGTGATTTTACGGCTGATAGCGGCGCGGCCAAAGGCAACAAAAACAATATAATCACCCGGTTTGAGCGATAATCTGGCCAAAGCCGCCTCAGATTGCGCTATTAACGGCAATCTATTGCCGAGGCCGGGATTGGCGCCGTAAATGCGCCATTGCAGCCCCTGGCGGATAAGCGGGCCGTTTTCCGTAAGGCTGGCTTCCATGATCAGCTCGGCCTGTTTTGGCGCTGTAACAGCGCCGCCGCGCCGGGCAGCCGCCGGCCTGTTTTTGTCAGCCGCCGCCGGCATCTGCCTGAGCGCGGTATCTGCCGGCCTGAGCGGCGGGGCTGCTTGCGCCAAAGCCGCCGGCGCCGTAAAAACCCACAGCGCCAGGCACAAAGAAAAGCCGCAAAAGCGGGCAAAATTACCGTTTCCGGGCAGAGAAAAAGAGAGAAATGACGGCACAATCGCTCACTTCCGGCACTGCTGCTTTGGCTGTTATCATGTGATCGGCCGTTTTGCCGCCGGGCTTACCGGCTCAGGCAACGGCAAAACTGCTGCCGCAACCGCAAGAGGCAACGGCATTAGGGTTATGGACAGCAAAAGCCTGCCCCATCAGATTATCGACAAAGTCAATTTCGGCCTTATCGAGAAAAGGCAGGGAAATTTTGTCAATAAAAACGCGCGCGCCGGCCTGCTCAATGGCAAAATCATCTGCATGCGGCTGTTTTTGTTCTACTAATTCATATTTATAAGAAAAGCCGGAACAGCCGCCGCCCTCAACCGAAAGGCGCAAAGCCCCCTTGTCTGGATTGGCCGCCAAAATAGCGGCAATACGCTGCGCCGCCGCCGATGACAGAAAAACCATCATAAAATCTGCCCTGATTGCTGCTTTTGCCTTATCCTTAAGGCTCAGGCCGCCAAGCTAGCATATTTTGCCGCCGGGGGGAAGATTTTTATCACCCGGCCGGTTTTGGCCAAGAAAAAACTTGCCAAAGAGCGGGAAAGCGCCATAAAACACTAAACCGGCAACAGCCCGATAAAACCCGGCCGGCACATGACAGGATCTATGCGGCCGGACAGGCGGGGCGGCAGACAGAGCGGAGAAAACGGGGGTAAACATAATGGACAGATCGGCTGAGCAGGATAAAACCGGCCTGGGGCGCGGTTATGCGGCGCGGGCGGCCTTTGCCGCCAATCCCGACACAAGCCGCGGCAGGCTGGCGCCGGAGCCGGAAAGCCGCACGCGCAGCGCTTTCCAGCGTGACCGCGACCGGGTGATTCATGCCCATGCTTTCCGCCGTTTAAAGCATAAAACACAGGTTTTTATTGCCGAAGAAGGCGATCACTATCGCACCCGGCTGACCCATACGATAGAAGTGGCGCAAATCGCCCGGGCTTTGGCGCGCGCTTTGCGGCTTGATGAAGATCTGGCAGAAACTATTGCTCTTGCTCATGATTTTGGCCACACACCTTTCGGCCATACGGGGGAAGATGCGCTGAATGCGATGATGCGGCCTTTTGGCGGTTTTGACCATAATGCCCAGAGTTTGCGTATTGTAACCCTGCTGGAGCGCCGTTACGCCGCTTTTGACGGGCTTAATCTGACATGGGAGAGCCTGGAAGGCCTGGTGAAACATAACGGCCCGCTGACCGGCCGGCACAGCGCCGGTAAAGCTGTTGCTCCTTATATAACAGAGTTTAATGCCAAATGGGATTTGCGGCTGGCGGATTTTGCCGGGCTGGAGGCGCAATGCGCCGCTATTGCCGATGATATTGCTTATAATGCGCATGATATTGATGACGGCCTGCGCGCCGGTTTGATCTGTTTTGCCCAGCTTGAAGAGCTGGAGCTGACCGGGAGCCTGTTGCGGCAGGTGCGGCAGCTTTATCCGGGGCTGGAGGCAGCGCGCCGCTCTTATGGGCTGGTGCGCCGCCAGATTACCGGCATGGTGGAAGATGTTATAGAAGAGGCCAGCCGCCGGCTGGCCGCGGCGCCGCCGGCCGATATTGCCGCTGTTTATGCCGCCCCCCGCCCTTTTGTTACCTTTTCTGCCGCCATGGCGGCGCAGGAAAAGGAGCTGAAAAGCTTTTTATATGACAAGCTTTATCATCATGAAAGGCTGGCGGCCGGCCGCGCCCAGGCAGAAGGCATTGTGATAGACTTGTTTGCCTGTTATATGAACAGTCCTCAGGCTCTGCCGGCAGAATGGCAAAAGCGTGCGCTGGAGGAAAGGCAAAACGGTTTGGGCGATGCTTATCCGCGCCTTATCGCCGATTTTATCGCCGGTATGACCGATAATTATGCCCTTAACTGTTATGAGAGCCTGTTTGACCGCAAGGTGAATTTGGCTTAAACATCCTGTGGATCGGCGTGTTTATAAGGCGATACAACAGGGTTTGAGCTGTAAAATGACGATAAAAGCCATGAATATTTTTACTGTGTTTGAAACCCGCCTTAAAGCAAAAATTGCGGCGGCCGGTTTGCCGGGGCGGAACGGCGCGCCGCTGGATCTGGCTAATGTGCGGGTGGAAGCGCCGCGTGATGCCTCGCATGGCGATATGGCCAGCAATGCGGCTATGGCGCTGGCGGGGCAATGCGGTGAAAGCCCGCGCAATCTGGCAGAAAAGCTGGCGGAGCTGCTGCGCGATGACGAGGATATTGCCGCTATTGCCGTAGCCGGGCCGGGCTTTATCAATATCCGCCTGCGCGAGCGCTGCTGGCATAATCTCCTGGCCGGCATTGTCCGGGCGGGGCGCGATTACGGCCGCTCCGATAAAGGCAAAAAGGCCAAAATCAATGTGGAATATGTTTCCGCCAATCCGACCGGGCCGCTGCATGTCGGCCATTGCCGCGGCGCGGTTGTCGGCGATGTACTGGCCAATTTATTGTCCTTTATCGGTTTTGATGCGGTGAAGGAATATTATGTCAATGATGCCGGCGGCCAGATTGATGTTTTGGCGCAATCGGTATTTTTGCGTTACCGCGAAGCTTTGGGAGAAAATATCGGCGCCATGCCCGAAGGGCTTTACCCCGGCGCCTATTTGATCCCGCTGGGGCAGGAGCTGGCAAAGCGTTACGGCCGGAGCCTGCTGGAGCAAAGCAAAGGCAAAGCGCCGGCGCCGGTCAAGGATTATGCGGTCAAGGCGATGCTGGCCCTTATTCGCGAGGATCTGCGCAGCCTGAATATTCATCATGAGAAATTCTTTTCTGAGCGGGCTTTGCATAAAAACGGCGCTGCCGCCATTCGCGCGGCGATTGATGATTTAACCCTGCGCGGTTATATTTACAGAGGCGTGCTGCCCCCCCCAAAAGGCAAGCAGACAGAAGACTGGGAGGATCGCGAGCAGGTTCTCTTCCGTTCCAGCTCGGCCGGTGATGATGTTGACCGCCCGCTGATAAAAGCGGACGGCTCCTATACCTATTTTGCTGCCGATATTGCCTATTTCAAGGACAAATATGATCGCGGCTTTCAAGAGATGATCTATATTCTCGGCGCCGATCACGGCGGTTATGTCAAGCGGCTGCAGGCCGTGGCGCGGGCGGTTTCCGGCGGCACGGCGCGGCTCAATGTGCTGTTGTGTCAGTTGGTCAAGCTGTATCGCAACGGCGAGCCGGCGCGCATGAGCAAGCGGGCCGGCAATTTTGTCACCTTGCGTGATGTGGTAGAGGAAGTCGGCAGCGATGCCGTGCGCTTTATGATGTTATACCGCAAGGCCGATGCGCCGCTGGATTTTGATTTTGCCAAAGTAACCGAACAATCTAAAGATAATCCGGTTTTTTATGTGCAATATGCCCATGCGCGCTGCTATTCTGTCTTGCGGCAGGCCGCCGGGCAAATGGGGCAGGCAGCAGGCCGCCGGGCCGGGCCGCCGCCGGCGCTGGAGCGGCTGGATAATGCCGATGAGCTGGCGCTTATCCGTAAAATGGCCGATTATCCGCGGCTGGTGGAAGCGGCGGCGCTGGCGCATGAGCCGCACCGGCTGGCTTTTTATCTGCATGAGCTGGCGGCGGATTTTCATGCGCATTGGAATAAAGGCAATGAAGATGTGAAACTGCGCTTTATCCAGCCGCATGATACGGCGCTGACACAGGCAAGGCTGGTTCTGGTGCAGGCGGTGGCCAATGTGCTGGCCGGCGGGCTGGCGCTAATGGGGGTTTCTGCGCCGCAGGAAATGTAGCGCCCCGGCCGCACCGGCCGGCGGGGATTTCCCGGTGGCTTGCCGGAGCGGCGATAGCTGCTCTTCTCCGGCGAATCAGATAAAAGGGGAGAAACGGCCGGCTGGCGCCGTATCAATCCTTTATTTTTTGCTAAATTTATCCTTATTTTTGCTTTTTTTCGGCCATAAGGCGCTTGTTGCGGCGCTTTCCGGCTTTTTTCTGTGCATTTTTGCCAAAATTCTGCGAGAGAACAGCGAAAGGGCAATCTTTTTTTGTCTCTCTCTGGCATATTTTAATCTTATCGTATCATCTGGGTATTAAGGTTCTCGGCGTAAAGGGGAGATTTTGTCCGACAGGAAACATAGATATGAACTTTGATCGTAAATCCGGCAATAGTAACGGTAAAGTGACGGAAGGTTCCAGCACCTTCCCGGAGCTTCCCCGTATGTTTGGCGGCAAGGCGCAAAGCGGCTTTTCCGGCCGTAATCTGCCTGCCGACCGGCAGAATTTCGCGGGCGGTGCTTATCCTTCGGGCGCGTTTCCTGCCCTTGATATTGCTTATCCTGATCAAGCTGCGGCTGAAGCAGGCGGCAATTTTGTGCCCGACAATAGCGTGAACAGGCCGCAGCCTGCTTTTTCGCCTTATGAAGCGCCGGCAGCAGCAAGGGCGGCCGGGCCGGCTGCGCCTTATACGGTTGCGCCGCCGTCAGGCGCCCGTTATCACCATACTGTTCCGGCCGGCGGCGGTGAGGCGGCTGCTTTTTCACCCGGCGCACATTATGAAGCTTATGCCCGTGATCCGGCTCTCTATGCGGCGGCCGGTGAGGCTTCGCCTTATGATCCCCGGCTGCAAGAGCCGCAGGCGCAGGATTTTGCGGCTGAAGAAAGCTATGATCACCGCTCTTTTACTCCGGAAAATGAGCCGGGCGGCTATGAGGAGGCTTATGCCGCCATGCCCGGGGTTTATGCGCCGGATTCACGGCCGGAAGAGGCGGGTATGAGCGCCGGCTCTTTTGCCGGTGATAGTGGCCGCAGCGGCGCGGCGGGAAATGCGGCGGAATCGTTTTATGCTGAAGAGTCTTTTCACCGCGGCCTGAATGGCGATTCCGCCTTGCAGCCGGTGGAGTTTGCGCCGTCCGATTATGATTATAATTATGATCCGCAGGCAGAAGAAAGCTTTGAGCCGGAATTTTCGGCCGGCGCCGGGCGGCAGCCTTATCCCGCTGATAGTTTGCCCGCTGATCATTTGTATGAGCCGGGCGCTTATCCTGAGCCGGAGGCAGCCGGAATACCGCAGGATTATGATACTGCCGCTTTTGCTGAAGCAGAGATGGACAATGCTGCGAGGCAGGCTCCTGCCCGGCAGGATTTTGCCCGCGGCTATAATATGCAGGCTGCGGCTTATAACAGCAATGGCGGAGCGTTTTACACCCATGACAGCGGGCAGCATAATAATAGCCGGGCTTTTGCTGCGGCGGCCAATCTTTACGGCGATCCGGCCGCTGCGGCGCGGCCCGCTGAAGAAGCAGGGGGGGGCTATGCCGAAGCCGGTTTTGATTATGCCGAGGCGGCAGCCGGGGATCAGCCCTATAATGCGGCGGCTGAGGCGCCTCTGCCTTTTATTGAAGATGAAGAAGAAAATACGGATCTTGCCGCTGATTTTGCCCGCTTGAAAACCGATGCCGGCATGATAGATGCGGCGGCGGGGCGCGCGCCCTCCGATCTTCCCGGGGGAAATTTTTCCCGGCCGCCGGCGCCGCCGCGAGGTGAGATGGCGGCGGATACAGAGTTTTTTGCCGCTCCGGCCCGTCAGGCTGCGGCGGGCAGCGTAGAGCAGGCCGGGCCTTATGCCGGTGAGCGAGATTTTGCCGCCGAGGCGGCTTATGGCGACAGCCTGTATGACTGGGCTGCGCCTGTAGCCGCGCCGGCCGCGCCGCATAAGCAGGTCTATCCGGCGGTGAAGAAAGCCAAAGGCAAAAAAATGCTGCCGGCCGTTGCGGTCTCGTTATTTTTACTGCTGCTTGCCGCCGGGCTTTACTGGTTTTTGGGCAATCGCCCCGTATCTTATAATAGCGAGCCGGTGATTATTCATAAAGCGGCGGGTGATTATAAGGTTCGCCCGGATAATCCGGTGACAAAAGCGGTTGATAATCAGGAGCAATCGGTTCGTGAAGGGGTGAGTGACAATAATGCCGGCCAAAACCGGCAGGAAAACCTGATTGATCAAACGGAAACTCCGGTTGAAATGCAGAAAATGGAAGACAGGTTGCCTTTTTCCGATGAGGGAAGTTTTGATCAGTCTTCGGTTGATTCGCTGATTAAATCTGCTGTGGCGCGCGCTGCCCCGGTTCATATTATCCCGGCTGTGCGGGTAACGGGTGACAGAAAGCTTGTGACATCGTCTGCCCGGCGAGGGGAGGAAGAGATTTTGATCCCCGGCAGCGGCGCTGCTGCGGCAAAGCAGGAGGCCAGGCCGGAAAAGACAGGGAGCAAGGTCAGCCTTGCTCCGCCTGCCGCGGCCGCGCCGCCGGTAAAAACGGCGCGGCAGACGGCGGCGCCGATAGCAAAAAGCCCTGCCGCTAAAACCGAACTTGCTCAAACTGCCGCCATAGGGGGCAGTTTTTATATGCAAATATCCTCTCAGCCGAGCAAGGAAGCTGCCGAGCAGTCTGTGGCGCGAGCGAGGAAATATTTGAGCGAAGATGCCGGCCGCCGGATTGTTATTGTTCCGGCTCTTATCCCCAATAAGGGGACATATTATCGGGTGCGTATCCCGGCCGAAAGCCATGAGGCGGCCGCGCGCCTGTGTGAAGATTATAAACAGTCCGGCGGCAGTTGTTTTGTCGCGCGCTGATTTTTAAAAAATATATTGCCGTTCGGTATTTTTAATTTTCTGTGCCATATTTCCCCCTTACAGCGCTTACTCTCATTTTTTACTGAGTTATCGGCTCAAGCGGCTCTTTTGTCGCTTATATTCCTGCCGCGCAATCGCGTTTTTTACCGCCTGCCGGCTTTTGCGCCGATTTGATTCCGGCAAGCTGTCTGCTATAAGCGGCGCATTATATTAGCGGCGCCGGGTATTGTCATTTTTGCCGGCTTTTCTGCCGATGGCCTTTAGCCCGGCGCGGGGTAAAAAAGCGCCGGGATAGTATTTATGCGCCATGTGCCCGGAAGGGCATAATGTAATTGCAGAAAACGCGATAACAGCCGGGCGGAAGGGCAAGGCACGGCGGATCAAAGCCGCAGGCAAGGCAACAGCCGCTTCCGGCAGGCCACACAGCCGGCCGGAAAATACGATCAAAGCCTGTGCCTTATTTCTTTTTACAATTTATCAGCCAGGCATCATAAATCGGGTGATCCACAGCGTTTAAGCCGGGGCTGTCGGCAAACATCCAGCCGGTGAAAATACGCCTGATTTTTTGATCGAGAGTGATTTCATTCACTTCTACAAAAGCATCGATTTTTACAGCTTCATCAGCCGGGTTTGTGTAGCAAATGCGCGGGGTAATTTGTAAAGAGCCGAATTGATAAGTCTCATTGATGCGCACATTAAAAACCGTTGTGCGCCCGGTAATTTTATCAAGACCGGAAAAAACCGCAACAGGATTGCGAATACGCTCAGCCTGCGCCGGCAGGCCGATAAAAACGACCGCGCCAGATAAAGCGAAAGCGGTAAGGCTGCGCTTTACGATATTGAAAAGAGTAAATTTTTTCATTGTATTCGACATATGTAACAACAGGCCTTTGCTGTTTTTGCTCTTGCGCATTGCCCTCTCACCACCGGTTTATAATATAAAAAAGCCCGTTTTGCTATTATCTCTGCGGAACTTGCCGATATTTTTAAAACAGCAATCGGTTTTCCGGCCGGAAGGGTAAAGATTCTCTGCCTGCTGCCGCCTAAAACGGCATTACCGGGAAAGACGCTAAGGCAGCCGTTTTACCGATCCGTAACCGGCTTTTGCCATATCGGCACCGGGATAACGCCTATAAATCTGCGAAAGAACCGCTTTAGCAGGCTCAGTCTGTAATTATGCCGCATAGCAAAAAAGGACAAAGCAGCCAAAAACTTTTTAAATCCGGCGCCGGCGCTTCAACGCACTACAGGGGCAGGCGAACCACCGGGACTCACCCAAAACGCCAACCGGCCAGACTAAAAGCAAATTCCCGGCTTTCCTGCCCGCCGCCGGCACGCCAAAACCTGAACGAATAAAAAGCGCCCAATCCGTTAGCTTTCCGGTGTCCAGGCTTCATAATCGCCGCTTGCCGGCGGCCGCTGACCATGCTGCGCTATGGAGCCTTTCGGGTGATAAGCGGCCGATGTGCCGGTTAAATTCGGCTGATGCGGCTTTTCCCACGCATAAGGCTGATAATCTTCCTGCGATGGCGGAATATCAACACGGTAATGAATCCAGCCATGCCAGCCCGGCGGAATAGTCGAGGCTTCAGAATAATTTTTATAAATAACCCAGCGGCGCGGCCGGCCGTCTTTGGTGGTGCCGCCTTGATAATAGCGATTGCCAAAAGCATCATCGCCGACATATTGGCCTTTGCGCCAGGTGTAAAAGCGCATACTGAGAGTGCTGCCGTTCCACCAGGTAAAAATTTGCTTGAACAAACGCATTATTGCTCATGCTCCTGTTTAAAGCCGAACCACGCCGGAAAAGACAGCCACCGGCCGGCATTCCGGCTTTTGCCGAGGCTCAGCCGCCGCTGCGCCGCTGCCGGGATTCGATAGCTAAGCCGCAAATCCCGGTCTTTTGTCGGTATGGCTGTAATATTTGCTGCCTTAAGGCCGTTTTCCCGGCCGCAAGGCCCTGCGCTTTATTCTTCAATTCCCAGTTTTTGCCTGACCACGGCATTTACCGCCTGCGGATTGACAGTGCCGCCGGTGGCTTTCATAACCTGGCCGACAAACCAGCCGGCCAGGCTGGGATTGGTTTTGGCCTGTGCCACTTTATCGGGGTTTGCCCGTATAATTCCGTCAACCGCCTTTTCAATAGCAGCCGTATCGGTTACCTGCTTCAGCCCGCGTTCCTCAACAATTTTCTGCGGGTCACCGCCTTCCTGCCAGATAATTTCAAATATATCTTTGGCAATTTTGCCGGAAATAGTGCCGCTTTTGATAAGCTGAACAAGCGCGCTTAATTGCTCCGGCTTGATGGGCGAGTGTTCGATCGGCGTGCCTGTGCGGTTTAAGGCTCCGAGCAAATCGTTAATTACCCAGTTTGCTGCGGCTTTGCCGTCCTTTTCTGCACCGGGCTGAGCGGCAATTACCGCCTCAAAATAATCGGCAATCGCTTTTTCACTCACCAGAATGGAAGCATCATAAGCGCTCAAACCCAGTTTGGTGATAAAGCGGCTTTTCTTGTCGTCCGGCAGTTCCGGCAAATCTGCCGCCAGATCATCAATAAATTGCCGGTCAAATTGCAAAGGCAACAAATCCGGATCGGGGAAATAGCGGTAATCATGCGCTTCTTCCTTCGAGCGCATGGAACGCGTCTCGCCTTTTGCCGCATCAAACAGGCGCGTTTCCTGCGCGATCGTGCCGCCATCTTCCAGAATGGCGATCTGACGGCGCGCTTCATAGTCAATAGCCTGGCCGACAAAGCGAATGGAATTGACATTTTTAATTTCGCAGCGCGTGCCGAAAGGCGCGCCGACACGGCGCACCGAAACATTAACATCGGCGCGCATGGAGCCTTCGTCCATATTGCCGTCACATGTGCCGAGATAGCGCACAATCATACGCAGTTTGGTCAAATAGGCTTTTGCCTCATCGGCCGAGCGCAGATCCGGCCGGGAGACAATTTCCATCAAGGCGACACCGGCGCGGTTTAAATCAACAAAGGACATTGTCGGGTGTTGATCATGCAGAGACTTCCCGGCATCTTGCTCCAGATGCAGACGCTCAATGCCGATTTCCGCCTCTTCAAACCGGCCTTTATTATCCGGCCCGACAGAAATGGCAATTTTGCCTTCGCCGACAATCGGCCGGCGGAATTGCGAGATCTGATAGCCTTGCGGCAAATCCGGATAAAAATAATTTTTGCGGTCAAAGACAGAAATCCGGTTGATCTGCGCGCGCAGGCCCAGCCCGGTGCGCACAGCCTGGCGCACACATTCCACATTGATAACCGGCAGCATACCGGGCATAGCGGCATCAATCAGCGAGACATTATCATTCGGCTCAGCGCCGAAAGCCGTGGCCGCGCCGGAAAATAATTTGGACTCAGAAGCTATCTGGGCATGCACTTCCATGCCGATAACAACTTCCCAGTCGCCGGTGGCTCCGGCAATCAGGCGCTTCGGATCTGTTTCGCGCGCTTCAATCAAGCTCATAATTTATCCGCTGTTTTGTAATTCCCGGCACAATGAAGCACTTCCCCGCTGCGGGCGCAAAGCCGCTTATGGCACCTTTTCATCGCAATCCCGTCACTTAAGCTGTTTTGAGGCATTGCCCTTACGATCATTCTCTTTCTGTTGCGCCTGCCTGCGGCGCTCTATATCCGGCGGCATAGCCTCGGCCGCCAGCCTGACTATTGCCTGCTGCAGCGGCAACTCTTCTTGCTCCTGCGCTCCCAGACGGCGCATATTAACACTGCCTTTTTCTGCCTCCCGCCGGCCGCAAACCAGAATCACCGGCACTTTCTGGCGGGAATGCTCGCGTATTTTATAATTTATTTTTTCATTGCGCAAATCGGCGACAGCGCTCAGGCCCGCCGCTTTCAACTGCGCCGCCACCTGTTCGGCATAGGCATCGGCCTCGGCGGTAATCGTGGCGACAACTACTTGCTGCGGCGCAAACCATAGCGGCATATGGCCGGCGAAATTTTCGATCAAAATACCGAGAAAACGCTCCATTGAGCCGCAAATAGCGCGGTGAATCATCACCGGGCGCTGTTTTTCCGAATCCTTGTCAATATAAAAAGCGCCAAAACGCTCCGGCAGATTAAAATCTACCTGAGTGGTGCCGCATTGCCATTCCCGGCCAATAGCGTCTTTCAGCGTATATTCAAATTTCGGCCCGTAAAAAGCGCCTTCGCCGGGCAAGATACCGGTTTTAATGGCGCCGCCGGCCTGCGCTTCAATCTTTTTCAGCACATCGGCCATAATGGCTTCGGCTTTATCCCATAAAGCGTCAGAGCCGACCCGCTTTTCCGGCCGGGTAGAAAGCTTGACGGTAATATCGTGAAAGCCGAAATCAGCATAAGTGGATAAAATCAGTTCATTGATTTGCAAACATTCTTCCGCCAACTGCTCGGGCAGGCAAAAAATATGGGCATCGTCCTGAGTAAAGCCGCGCACCCGCATCAGCCCGTGCAAAGCGCCGGAAGGCTCATAACGGTGCACCGCGCCGAATTCTGCCATTTTTACCGGCAAATCGCGATAAGATTTCAGCCCGTGCTTGAATATCTGCACATGACCGGGGCAATTCATCGGCTTTAGCGCATAAACGCGATCATCATCAGCTTCATCGCCGGCCGGGGTCACCTTGAACATATTGTCGCGATACCAGTCCCAATGGCCGGAAAGCTCCCACAAAGATTTATCCAGCACTTGCGGGGCATTGACTTCCACATAGCCCGTATCGTCCAGCCGGCGGCGCATATAGGCCACCAGATTTTGAAACATTTTCCAGCCTTTGGCATGCCAGAAGACAACGCCCGGGCCTTCTTCCTGAAAGTGGAACAAATCCATTTCGCGCCCCAGCCGGCGGTGATCACGTTTTTCCGCTTCTTCCAGCCGGGTTAAATAGGCCTTGAGATCTTTTTCATGGGCGAAAGCCGTGCCGTAAATGCGGGTGAGCATGGGGTTGCGCGAATCGCCGCGCCAATAAGCGCCGGCGACTTTCATCAGTTTAAAAGCCTGGCCGATAAAACCGGTGGCCGGCATATGCGGGCCGCGGCACAAGTCAAACCAATCGCCCTGAAAGTAGATTTTGACATCTTGCCCGGCGGGAATAGCGTCTGCCAGTTCAACTTTATAAGCTTCCCCTTTGGCGGCAAAAAGCTTTTTTGCTTTTTCCCGCGGCCAGATTTCCTTGCGAAAAGCTTTATTGCGGGCAATAATTTCGCGCATTTTGGCTTCAATCAGCGGCAATTCTTCCGCCGTGAAAGGTTTGTTGCGGGCAAAATCATAATAAAAGCCGTTTTCAATCACCGGGCCAATGGTCACTTGTGTGCCGGGGAACAGCTCCTGCACGGCTTCCGCCAGCACATGGGCGCAATCATGGCGGATAAGCTCCAGCGCCCGGGCGTCTTCGCGGGTTATAAGCTCAAATTGGCCGGCCCGGCCTTTGGGGAGGCGCACCGGATCGGCCAGATCGCATAAAACGCCGTTCAGGCTGTAAGCCACCGCTTTTTTGGCCAGCGATTTGGATAATGAGGCGGCAATATCGGCGCCTGTTGCCCCGGCCGGGTAGCTGCGCTCCGCGCCGTCAGGGAAAGAGAGAAGAATTTTCTCAGACATGCAAAACCTCAAACATTACCGGCCATTACCGGCGCGGCATTGCGCTTCATGCCGCGCGCCGCCGCGCGCGCCGCCAAAGCCACCCTGCCTTTTTAGGCGGAAAAGGCAGAAAAAGAAAGGCCTTATCAAGCTTTCCTGTTAAAATCTTGCCTTTTAGCGTTTTTTTGGCGGCGGTTTTTGCCTTTAACCGGCCCGGCTGGCGCAGCCGGCGGCAAATGCCAATAACGCCAGGGCTTGAAGGGGGAATACCGGGCCGGCAGCCATGCCGGCACCGGGTCAAAGCCATGCGTGCCGCCCGGGCCGCAGCGAATCAGGCGGAACAGCGTCATCACCCCGCCGGCCCACAGGCCATAGCGGGCTATGGCTTCATAGCCATATTCCGAGCAGGTGGGCAAATGGCGGCAATGGCCGCCGACAAAGCCGGAAAGGCTGAGCTGGTAAAGGCGGATAAGGCCGGTGCCGACAAGGCGCCCCGGCGTTTTTGGCCAGGCCTGGCTGAAATTGCGGCTATTGGTATTGGGCGCCGCCGGTGTTGTATTGCCGGAATTCCGCATGAATATTATCCGCTTTTGCCGTCTGCCGGCTTGTTTAAAGGCTTTCCATTGCCCGCATCTTATTATATGGTGGCGCGTCTTGCGCCGCAAATTTTCAGGCGCGGGTAAAATACAGGATTTGCAGCAATTATGGCGATAAAAAATAGTAAAACCGCAAAAGGGGTAAAAAAAGCCGCCTTGAGCCGGCCGGCACAGGCTGAAGCTGAAGAGGCGGTGCGCACTTTGTTGCGCTGGATAGGGGAAGATCCGGAGCGGGAAGGCTTGTTAGATACGCCCGAGCGGGTGGCTAAAGCCTATCGCGAGCTGTTTGGCGGTTACGGCAGGGATCCGGCTGAAGTTCTGGGCACGGCCTTTGAGGAAACAGGCGGCTATAATGCGCCGGTTCTGGTCAAAAATATCCCCTTTTACTCACATTGTGAGCACCATATGGTGCCGATTATCGGCAAGGCCTCGATCGCCTATTTGCCGGCCGGCGCGGTTATCGGCCTTTCCAAACTGGCGCGGCTGGTGGAAATTTATGCCCGCCGCCTGCAAACGCAGGAAACCATGACCGCCCAGATTGCCGCGGCGCTGGAGCATAATTTAAAGCCGCGCGGGGTGGCGGTTTTGCTGGAGGCTGAGCATTTATGTATGGCTATGCGCGGGGTGCAGAAGCAGGGTTCCCGCACGATTACCACCAGTTTTTGCGGCGCTTATGCCGTAGACGCTGCTTTAAAGGCCGAATTTTTGCGCCTTTTGGGCATATAGGCGGCGCGCGGCGGCGATTGCCTGGGCAGAGCTGCGCCTGAGCGGGCGGGGCAGGCCAAAGCCGGCGGCCGCGCCGGCCGGGGAGGGGAAAGGCCGGCAGTTCATGCGTTCTGCCTGCGGCCGGTTTGCCTTCGGGCCCGCTTCTGTCCGGCTTATTTTTATTCCGGGTGCATTATGCGCGTATATTATACCGCGCCCTTGTTACTGCCGGGCTGGCGGCTGTGGCGCAAAGAGCGGAAGAAGTGAGAAAAAGCGCTTGTAAGTCGGCCGTCAATTTGCTAGAGCCTTTGGGCAGGGGGGATAGCCGGTCAAACAGTAAGGCCTGTGTTTCTTGCCGGCAGCTCTGTTTGCTGTTAAAACGGGCGGGGTGGAGTGCGGTCGTGGCGGAATTGGTAGACGCGCAGCGTTGAGGTCGCTGTGGGGCAACCCGTGGAAGTTCGAGTCTTCTCGACCGCACCATTTTTTAAAAAATATTCTTGTTTTTATTGGTTTTTACTATTAACTTGTGGCCTGTCTTTTTTATCAGGATAGGGTGATGCAATGGGAAGCTGGCAAGAGCCTTTTAATACCGGAATAATAATTTCGCAGCTCAAGCAATTTTCTACTTTTCTTGCCGGTGACAGTATCAAAAAGCGATATGGAGCTTTATATTCTTACAAGCGCTTGGGCAACGCCGTGCACTATGCCGCTGAATCGTCTTTGTATTTGCAAGCGGAATTTGTTCCTTTTTCTTCCTTAAAAAAATTACAGAATATAGTTACAAGCCTGATTACTTTAAGCGAAGCAGAGATGTTCGACCTCGATTCTGCTAATAGCATTATTGACGAAGGGCTTGATATTTTGCCAAGATTCGTTGATGTTAAAATAAAAAATGAGAGATATTTATTAGAAACACAAGAAGATATAAAAAACTATGCCGCGGAAATTAAACAGACTGCTGCGGCTATAGAAAATATGCGAAAAAAGATTGTTGAGGGAGAGGGAGAATCTTCTCCTCCGTTAGCTGAGGTGAATAAAACTCTCACTGCAATCCGTGCCGCGCAAGACGCGATAGAATCGGCAAAAAAAGAAATTGTTGACGGCGATGAACAAGGCGTTTCTTATTTGCAGACTGTAAAAGAGAATTGTGAGTCTATAAAAAATTATGCAGAGCAGGCGAGAGCTGATTCTGAGGAAATATTCACAGCTAAAGCGAAAATTATTGATGGTGATGGTGAAGAGGATTCTTACCTTGATGAAGTGACAGAGGCACATGATAAAGTAAAAAAGATTCTTGAGGAAACCGAGAGTTTTTATGAAATTCTGGCTGGGACGCCTAAGCAGGGCTCAAATTATAAAGATGCTGTCACATCTTGGGTAGAAGATATCAAGAAAAATAACGCCAGTGTCACAGAGTCGCGCGAGAGGATAGACGCGTATTATATTTCCTTATTCGGTAAGAAAAATGAAAAAGGCGAAAATAGCGGCGGAATACGAGATGAAATTGCGAAAACGAAAGACTCTTTTGATGAGGCTTTCAACGATTATAAGAAAAAATCTGATGCTCTATTTAATGAAATAGAATCTTTACTGCCTGGAGCAACGAGTGCCGGTTTAACAGACGCTTATAAAGAGCGCTTGGAGGCCTGCCAGATTGCTAAAAGACGGTATACAGGGGCTTTTTATATATCAATAGGTGTGTTAGCTCTTTTGGTATGCTTCTCAGATTCTATAATGTCGCATTTATGGGATTCTCAGCTTTTACTGGGGGCAGGCTTGGGACAGAGAGCTCTAGCCAAGCTTTTCCTTGTTGCTCCACTAATATGGATAGCAAGTTTTACTTCTAATCGCTCTAATGAAATGACGCGTCTGGCCGAAGAATACGGGCATAAAAAAGCTTTGGCGCAATCTTATTACGGTTTCAAAAAGCAAGTGGAAGAGCTGCAGAAAAAAGATACGGCCTTAGCCGAGGGATTATTGCGCGCCGCGATAGAGAGTCTGGCTTATAATGCTTCCAACTCTCTGGAAAAAGCAAAAAGAGAGAATCACCCTTTTTTCGCTTTTCTGTCCGGTTTTTTAAGGAAAGGCGACAACAAGCCTGATAAGCAAGAGTAAATTTGGTGCACCCGACAGAATTCGAATCTGTGACCTCTGCCTTCGGAGGGCAGCGCTCTATCCAGCTGAGCTACGGGTGCCTGAATTTGCCCGGCCGGTGTAATAACCGCCGACAGGCGGCAATAACCAGACAAAATACGCTGTTTCAGCCCGAAACCAGCCAAAACAAAAGGACAAGCTGCTTTTAGCCTATTGCTTGGCCGGCTTCAATCCCGAAATGCGTTTTGCCGCAATATTTTCTCTCCACAGGCCTATTTCCGCGCTATATTGCGTCTTGCCGGCGCTTTGTGAGGCAGAGCCTTTGTCGGCCCGGTTGCAGCTTACCATTAAAAAGCCCTATTTGCGGCAAAGAGTCGCAGGCGAGGGCAGCTTGGGTGAGAAAAGAGGTCTTTATGCGTCATCTTTTGCAGGATAAATCTTTGTTCAAAGAGGCTGTGCCGATTGCCGGATCGTGGGTCGCGGCGCACTCGGGCCGATCTATGGCCGTGCATAACCCCGCTACGGGGGAGGAAATCGGCCAGGTGCCGGTTTGCAGCGCCGCGCAAGTGGAAAAGGCGATTGCCGCGGCGGCAACCGCGCAGCGCGCCTGGGCGAAAAAGCCGGCCAAAGAGCGCGCCGATATTTTGCGCGTCTGGTATAATCTGCTGATCGCCCATAAAAAAGATTTAGGCTTGATTTTGACTGCCGAGCAGGGCAAACCGCTGGCGGAAGCCATTGGCGAAATTGAATATGGCGCCAGCTTTATCGAATGGTTTGCCGAAGAGGCGCGCCGCATTGACGGCACCATAATTCCGGCGCCGCAGGCCGATAAGCGGCTGCTGGTGATCAAACAGCCGATCGGCGTGGCCGCGGCTATTACGCCGTGGAACTTCCCCAATGCCATGGTCACCCGTAAAGCGGCGCCGGCTTTCGCCGCCGGCTGCGCCGTGGTGCTGAAACCGGCCAGTCAGACACCGTTTTCGGCTATTGCTCTGGCGGCGCTGGCGGAAAGAGCCGGCCTGCCGCCGGCTTTATTCAGCATCGTTACCGGCAAATCGGCGGAAATCGGCGCCGTGTTGACGCAAAGCCCGATAGTGCGCAAATTAAGCTTTACCGGCTCGACCGAAATAGGCGCTGAGCTTTATGCGCAATCGGCCGCGACAATCAAGAAATTATCGCTGGAGCTGGGCGGCAATGCGCCCTTTATTGTTTTTGACGATGCCGATATTGATGCGGCGGTCGAAGGGGCGCTTATTGCCAAATTTCGCAATAACGGCCAGACTTGCGTTTGCGCCAATCGCCTTTATGTGCAGGCAAAGGTTTATGATCGCTTTGCCGCCGGGCTAAAGCGCGCTGTCAGCGGCCTGAAACTGGGCAACGGGCTGGATAAAGGGGTAAATCTGGGGCCGCTGATTGATCAGGCCGCCGTAGCAAAGGTCAAAGAGCATATTGCCGATGCGGTGGCAAAAGGCGGCAAAATCATACTGGGCGGCAAGCCCGCAGCCTTGGGCGGCACATTTTTTGAGCCGACTATTATAACCGATATCACCGCTAAAATGCGGGTGGCGCGTGAAGAAACCTTTGGCCCGGTGGCGCCGCTTTTCTGCTTTCATGATGAGGCTGATATTGTTGCCCAGGCCAATAATACGGAATTCGGCCTGTCTTCCTATTTTTATGCCAGAGATATGGCGCGGGTTTTCCGCGTGGCGGAAGCGCTGGAATATGGCATTGTCGGGGTTAATACCGGGCTTATATCAATGGCGGAAGCGCCTTTTGGCGGTATAAAATATTCCGGCTTGGGGCGCGAAGGCTCGCATTTCGGCATTGAAGATTTTCTTGAGCTGAAATATATTTGTATCGGCAATATTCTGTGATTGATTTTGTGTTAATTCCGCTCTATAGATTCTCGCCGGGAAGGGGGATTGGGCTATTAAAGCGAATTCTTTTGCTTGTCCTGCGTCATAAGAATATGGAGAGAAAAATGAAGAAAACTCTTGCTACGCTGCTCGTTGCTTTTGCGGCTTCAAGTGCTGTTCCGGCTGTGGCTGCCGCCCAGCCTAAAACTATGTCGGATCACGGCCGGGCTGCTGCCCATTCTGCCGTGCCTTTTGATAAATTGCCGGCTTCTACCCGCGGCCTGGTTAAAGCCGGTGAGAAAATGCACCGCGAGATGATGATTGATTATATCGGTAATGCCGATATTGATTTCACCCGTGTGATGATTGCGCACCATAAAGGCGCCATTGCCATGGCCGAGGTGGAGCTGAAATACGGCAAAGATGAGCAGACACGCGCTCTTGCCAAAGAGATTATCACAACGCAGAAAAAAGAAATCCGCCAGATGGAGGCATGGCTGAAGCAAAAACGCGAAGCCTATGAGCAGTATCTAAAAGATGAGAAGAAGGCCGCCCGCGAAGAGTCGCGCGCTTACTCTGAGAAAGCCAAGGCTGATGCCGAAGCTGCCAAAGCTCGGGGAGAGCGGATCCAGCCGACAAAGTAATTTGTCGCAACCGATTAGGGCTTTAGCCTTAGGCTTTTATAAGCTCTCCGGTTTTGCCGGGGGGCTTTTTGTTTAAGGCTATATTTTTCCGGGCGGAGAGAGCGGCCGTTTACAGTTTATCAGGGATTTTTTGCAACAGACTATCGAAGACTATTTTATATTGCTAAAAGCGGGTGATTTATAAATATAAAAATAGCGGGGAAAGTTACCGCAGATGAGATTATGCGCATTCATGCGCTTATAGCTGAGCATTTTGCTGAGTCGGAAGACCCTGTTTCCCCTGCCGGGGGAAAAAGCAAGAATCTGCTGGAATCAGCCGCAGCGCGCTCCTTCCAAAGCGCAGGAAGAAAAGCAGCCTATGGCACAATTTATCAAAAAGCCGCGGTCTTGTTTCATGGTCTTATTCAAAATCACCCGTTTCATAACGGCAATAAACGCACCGCTTTGATTGCTGCCTTGGTTTTTCTGGCGCGGCAGAATGTATGGCTGCATAATACATATGATGATGAGGTATTTGAATTTACCCGAAAAACCGCAGCGCATGAGCTTACTGATAAAAAAGAAGACGAAGTGGCGGATATCGCCGAATGGTTTGCCGCCAGAACAAGAAGAGTCCGAAAAGGTGAGCGCCCGCTAACCTATCGCGCTTTGATAATCATATTGGAGCGTCTGGGCTTTACCATAGATGAGCCGCGCGGAGAGCTGCTTAATATTTATAAACAAGGGCATTATGTTGACCGTGTTATTAAGCGCGGTGTGCAGGGTTTCGCTCCTTATGACATAGATTATATTGCCGGTTTGCGCAAAAGATTGGGGCTTACTCCTGAAAACGGCTGTGACAGCATGGTTTTCTATGGTGACGAAGGCCTTGATGCGATAACAGCAGAGCTGATCGATTTGCGCATAGAAGTGATGCAAAGGCTGGCCAGAAGCTGATATTTTTACACAGAAATATATTTTGCAGCGGCAATAAACGCCGCCGCCGGCACGGCCGGGAAAGCCGCCGAAAAGCTTTTCCGGGATACGCGGCCACGCTATATTTCCTGTTTATAGAGCGGTTTTTTGGCTTAAATAGCGCTCAAGCCAATGAATATCATAATTGCCCGCAACAATGTCAGGATTAGTGACCAGATCCTGAAAAAGCGGCACAGTGGTGCGGATACCGTCTACCACGAATTCATCTAAAGCGCGTTTCAGGCGCATAATACATTGCCGCCGATCTTTGCCGTGAACAATCAGCTTGCCGATCAGGCTGTCATAATAAGGCGGAATGCGATAGCCGGAATAAACACCGGAATCCACCCGCACACCAAGCCCGCCCGGGGCATGAAAATGCGTAATCAAACCGGGCGATGGGGTAAAATGCACCGGATCTTCAGCATTGATCCGGCATTCTATTGCATGGCCGACAAAATGCACATCTTGCTGGCGCAGGGCCAAATCTTCACCGGCGGCAATGCGAATCTGCTCATGCACCAGATCAATGCCGGTAACAGCCTCGGTTATCGGGTGTTCTACCTGCAGGCGCGTATTCATTTCAATAAAGTAAAAAGCGCCGTTTTCATAGAGAAACTCAACGGTTCCGACCCCGCGATACTGTAATTTGGCACAGGCTTCAGCAACAATCTTGCCGATCTCTCCCCGTTGTCCGGCACTGATAGCCGGGGAGGTTGCTTCTTCCCATAATTTTTGATGGCGGCGCTGCAAAGAGCAATCACGCTCACCAAGATGAATCGCCTTGCCTTTGCCGTCACCCAAAACCTGCACTTCAATATGGCGCGGCTTTTCCAGATATTTTTCAATATAAACGGAATCATCGCCAAAAGCCGCCGCCGCCTCGGAACGGGCGGCATTAAGCGCCAAAGACAGCTCTTCCGGCCGGCGCACTGTTTTCATACCGCGGCCGCCGCCGCCGGCAGAAGCCTTAATAAGAACCGGATAACCGATTTCCGCCGCAATTTTCTTTGCCTGAGCTTCGTCATGAATAGCGCCGGCTGACCCCGGCACTGTGGGGATACCCAGTTTCTGCGCTGTTTTTTTGGCAGAAATTTTATCCCCCATAAGGCGAATATGATCCGCTGTAGGGCCGATAAAGGTGATATCATGCGCGGCCAATATATCGGCAAATTTGGCATTTTCCGACAAGAAGCCGTAACCCGGGTGCAAAGCGTCAGCGCCGGAAATTTCACAAGCGGCGACAATCTGCTGAATATTAAGATAACTGTCGCGGGAAGGCGGCGGGCCGATACAGACACTCTCATCAGCCAGGCGCACATGCATGGCATCGGCATCGGCCGTAGAGTGCACCGCCACCGTCTTTATCCCCAATTCTTTACAGGCGCGCAAAACGCGTAAAGCAATTTCGCCGCGATTGGCAATAAGAACTTTTTTTATCATGAAAGCACAGTCTCTTTTCTGACAAAAACTACAATATATCAGCGCCTGAAACGGCAAAAGCCGCTTATTCGACAACAATCAGCGCTTCGCCAAATTCCACCGGCTGCTCATTGCTCACCAGCACAGCTTTTACCACGCCTGAGCGCGGGGCGGGAATTTGATTCATGGTTTTCATCGCTTCAACAATAAGCAAGGTCTGCCCTTCGCTGACATTCTGCCCGACTTCAACAAAAGGCCGCGCTCCGGGAGCCGGCGCCAGATAGGCCGTGCCCACCATAGGCGAGGCGACAATGTTTTTAGGGTTCGGCTGCTCGGCCCGGCTCGCCACGGGAGCCGCCGCGCCGGCAGCGGAATCCGCCGGAGCCGGGCTGTAAACCACCGGCGCCGGCGCTGCCACATTGCGCGACACGCGAATACGCAGGTCGTCCTGCTCCACCTCAATATCGGAAAGATTGGTTTCGTCCAGAATTGCCGCCATTTTGCGGATAATTTCCATATCAATGCCGGAAGCTTTATCCCCATTTTTGCCTGTCATTTATTATCACTCCTTGCAATAAAAACCGGCATTGCGATACTGCCTTTACAGCCTTTTATCCCATCTTTGCCGGAAAAGCAAAATAAACCCGGTTCCACTATATCAAAGCCGGCAAGCCGCGCCCCTGTGCCCCGTTTAAGCGGGCGCCTTGTCTGCCGCTTTTGCCTTTTGCCGCCGGGCCGGGCGGCAAAAGGCCTATCTGGCGCCGGCCGGGCGCTGCTCTTCTTCGGCGATAATACGCGGCAAATCCTGCGCAGTCACTGCGCCCAGAACCCTGTCTCCCAGAATGAAAGCAGGGGAATAATTTATGCCCAGTTGATAGGCTATCCGGGCGCTGGCCAGCATGGCCTGCTGCGTGGCGGGCTTGGCTGCCTGCTCCTGCAGCCGGCTTGTGTCAAGCCCGAGCGATTGCGCCATAGCCAAGGCGGTTTTTTGTGTGGCGCGGGCTTTCATCGTCATCATTTTTTCATGAAAAAGCGGATATTTTTCCGGCGCCAATATTTTGACAGCCTGGGCAACCACATGCGCCTGCATCGAATCATCGCTTAATATAGGATAATCCTTCATAATAATTTTTACATTTTTATGCGCGGCAAGCAGTTTCTGCTCTTCGGGGAAAGCGCGCTTGCAATAACCGCAATTATAATCAAAAAATTCCAGCAGAGTTATTGGAGCCTTTTTATTGCCAAGCGTAATATCATTGGCCGTATGATATAAAATCTGCTGATTTTCCCGCAGAATTTTAGCCTGATCGGCTGTGTTTTGCGCCTGCCGGTCGGCCTTGCCGGCCAGGATTTCCTGCATTTCCAGCAGAATTTCCGGGTTTTTCAGCAAATATTGGCGGATTATATCAGGGTTGAGCGAATCAGCCGAAATTTTATCATGCAAATGGCTTAAAAACAGCGGATCACTCAGCAGCGCCTTTTTTATGGCCTCCATATCCGGCTCTCCGGCCGGCGCGGCATAAGCCGGCGCAAACAGGCTGAAGCAGGCCGCCAGATACAGGCTGAAAATAAAGCTGCGCCCTGATTTTTTGCATAAAATCATAGAAGATTTCACCCTTTAAAGTTTGCCGGGCAGCGTTGCGCCGCGCCCTGCCGCAAATGCCCCGATTATCGATAAATACCAATCTTTGGCGGCAAGGACAAGAGCCGCAACAGGAAAACAGCGCCGGGGCCACCGCTTTAAGGCCGATCGCGGGCGGTGATGTTTACTATGTCCTGCGCGCGCAGCCAGTCGGCCGAGCCGGGTTTCAAACCCTGCCGGGCGCGTGCGGCAAAATAGCGCGCCTCAGCCGGGCTGCCGCTGTAATAATGCATATCGGCCAGAGCCAGATCGGCCAGAGCCGGTTTACCCTCCTGGCCATAGGCCATAGCGAGGAAATTATAGACGGCCGGATCATCATTTTCTTTGCTCAGAGCGGTTTTCAGAGCGTTGACAGCAAGCCTTGTATCGGCCGGGCGCCGCACAGCCAGCAGCGCCCGGCCATAGCCGAGATAAAGCTGGGGTGATTTATGGCTGTCCAGCGCAATGGCCCGCTTGCCGGCCTCGGCCGCCTGGGCCGGCCGGTTGGCTTTGATATAGGCGTCTCCCAGCAATTCATAAAAATAGGGGTTTTGCGGCTCTGCTTTTATCAGCGCCTCTGCCCGCGCGATCGCCTGCCCGGGCGCGCCGCCTTCCACCGCTGTTATCGCCTGGCTGTAACGGGCCGGCAGGCCGTTTGGATCTTTGGCAAAAAAGGCGCGCAGGCGCGCCGATTTTTGCTGATAGGCGGCCAGTTTGGCGCGCATCAGGTCATGCCGTAATTGCAGCTCAGGCGGATCTTTTTTATTATAATAGGGGCTTTTTTCCGCCAGTTTCTGCAAAGCGGCAATCCGCTCGCGCGGCAGCGGGTGGCTTTGGCGATACGGATCCGGCCGAATACCGGCAAGGGCCAGAGCGCTGGAGAAACGCTCAAAGGTTTTTAACATGCCTTTGGCCGATTGCCCGGTGCGGTCAAGATAGGTAATGGCTGAACGATCGGCAATGGTTTCTTCACTGCGCTGATAGCTGAGCAGATTGCGCAAAGCCATTTCCTGGCTGCCGGCCATGATACCGCCGCCGGCTGCGCCGCCGCCGGCAAGGCCGGTGCCCAGGCCCAGCAACAGGCCGACAACGGCAAAGCTCTGCGCCTGTTTGAGCCGCTCGCGCAGGCGATACTGGTGGCCCCCGGCCAAATGCCCCACTTCATGCGCCAGCACGCCGATAATTTCGTTCGGCGTTTCCGCATCGATCAGCGCGCCGCTATGGACAAAAATGCGCCGGCCGTCAACAAAAGCATTAAAATTATCATCATTAACAATAATAACGCGAATATCGGTGCGCTGCCCGGCGGCGCGCAAAATCGGCCGCGCATAATCGCTGATCAAAGCCTCTGTTTCGGCATCGCGGATAATGGGGAGGCTGCCTCCCTGCGCCTGAGCGCGGCCGGCGGCAAAGCCGAAAAACAGAGAAACAAGCAGAAATTGCAGGCTCAAACCCAGACAAAAGCCGCGCTTAAGCAGCTTTCCGAAGGCGGAGGGCGCTGTGACCATATTATACTCTTTTGCCTTTTTTTGAGCCGCATAAGCCGGCTTATAGCTGCGGCCGCGCCGATATTAAGGCAAAACCGCCGCAAAACAAAGAAATTATCAGCCGGCGGGCTGGTTTTTCCCGGCCGGATTGGTTATGCCGCTGTCACAGGCAGCCGGCCGGGCAGCCTCTGCCTGATGAGAATTGTTTGTAACGCTGTTTGACCCGGGGCAAAGGCCATGACTGGACAAAACGCCGCAACAGGGCAGGAAAAGACGGCGCTCAAGCCGGTTTTTGCCGTAGCGCCAATGCTGGACTGGACAGATCGCCATTGCCGCTATTTTCACCGTCAGTTAAGTAAAAAAGCTCTGCTTTTCAGCGAAATGGTGGTGGCTGACGCGGTGCTTCACGGCCCGCGTGACCGGCTGCTGGCTTTTAACGCCATAGAGCGCCCGCTGGCCCTGCAATTAGGCGGCGCCGAGCCGCAAAAACTGGCGGAAGCGGCGCGCATTGCCGCAGATTACGGCTATGATGAAATCAATCTGAATGTCGGCTGCCCGTCAGACCGGGTGCAGGCCGGCGCTTTCGGCGCCTGTTTAATGCTGGATCCGGCTGCCGCAGCGCGAGCGGTCGAGGCAATGAAAAAAGCGGTGAACCTGCCGGTAACAGTGAAATGCCGCCTTGGGGTAGACACGGCCGAATGTCTTGACCCGTTTGCTGCCTGTGTCTGGCCGGCCGGGGCTGACGGGTTTTGGGTGCATGCCCGCAAAGTCTGGCTGAACGGCTTGTCTCCCAAAGAAAATCGGGCAATCCCGCCGCTGGATTATGAGCGCGTTTATCAGTTCAAGCGGCATTATGCCGATAAATTTGTCGGCATTAATGGCGGCATTGCGACAATAGCCGCGGCAAAAGCGCATTTGCCGTTTGTCGACGGGGTTATGCTGGGGCGCGCTGTTTATCATAATCCGGCTTTGCTGGCGCAGGCCGACAGCCTGATGGGCGGCGCGAGCGGGAAAGCCGCGGATTATGGCGCTATTATAGCCGCTATGGCCGCCTATTGCGCCGCGCATATAAAGGCCGGCGGCCGGCTGCATCAGGTAACCCGCCACATGACCGGCCTTTTTCACGGTGTCAGGGGGGCGAAAGCCTGGCGGCAGATTTTGTCAACCAAAGCCCATGATCCGCAGGCTGATGAAACAATTTTATATGAAGCTTTTGCCGGCATTGATACGGCCGCCGGGGCGGCTGAGGCGGAATGACGGCGCGGCCGGCGCGCGGGCAGGCAAAGAGGAAACAAGCGCCGCAGCAGAAAAATTGCCGCTAAAGCTTTTGCCTTTTGCCGGCGGCTGTTATATCACAGGGATATTGCGGCCTTGCGGCCCTTTGCCCGGCCATAACAGGAGCGGATAAATTTATGAGCACAATCGGCCGCCCGTTTGATGATTTTCGCGCGCTTTTGCATAATATGCCGGAGGCTGATGCCGGCCAGATGGCGCGGGCGCGGGCGCGGCAGGCCCGGCTGGCCAAACCGCAGGGGGCGCTGGGGCGGCTGGAAGATATTGCCGTTTGGCTGTGCGGCTGGCGCGGCCGGGAAAAGCCGCTGATTTTGCGGCCTTTAGTAGCGGTTTTTGCCGGCAATCACGGCAGTATCCGGCATAATACCTCGCCCTGGCCGCCGGAAACAACCCGCCATATGGTCGATAATTTTGCCCGGGGCGGGGCGGCTGTTAACCAGATTTGCAGCATCAATGATCTGGGGCTGAAAGTGTATGATCTGGCTCTTGCTTACCCGACTGAAGATATCAGCTCAGATGCCGCTATGGACGAGCGCAGTTGCGCCGCTACCATGGCTTTCGGCATGGAGGCGGTTGCCGGCGGGGCCGATCTGCTCTGCCTTGGCGAGATGGGCAACGGCAACAGAACCGCCGCCGCCGCTATGGCCTGCCTGTTATTCGGCGGTGAGCCTGAGGCCTGGCTCAGCCCGGCGGCCGACAGGGACAGCAGCTTTTATGCCCGCGAGCTGGCGGTTGTGCGCCGGGCTGTCGCTCTGCATAAGCCTTATTGCGATGCGGCCGATTCGTTTGAAGTGCTGCGCCGCGCCGGCGGGCGGGAGCTGGCGGCGCTCTGCGGCGCCATTCTGGCGGCGCGCATGGAAAAAGTCCCGGTGATTCTGGACGGTTTTGCCGTCTGCGTGGCCGCCGCCGTTTTATACAAGGCCAATCCGCGGGCGCTGGATCATTGTCTGGCCGGCCATGTTTCGGCCGAGGCGGCGCATAAAACCTTACTGGAAAGGCTGGATAAAAAGCCGCTGCTGGATCTTGGCCTGTCATTGGGCGAGGGCGTGGGCGCGGCGCTGGCGGCCAATATTGTCAAATCGGCGGCTTTGTGCCATGCGCAAATGGCCGGTTTTGCGCTGGCGGATTCGGCGCTTGAATAGGCCGGCCACATTAAGGCGGCCGCTGTGCCGCTTTTCTCCGTTTTGTCCCGGGCCTTCCTGCGGCTGCCTTTTGCCGCCGGCAGCGCGAGCCGGGGCGATGGCGGGCGGCAGCGGCCTGGCTCAGGAGCGCGGGTGCTGCTTGCGCCAGTTTTTCGGCTTTTGGAAAGAGCCTTGCCATAGGCCGCGTCTGGCGCGGCGCGCTTGCTGCTCTTCATATTTGTAAGTAATAGTGCCGGCCCCCGGGGCGCTGTAAGACACAGCCCAGCCGGCCGCCACCATCAGGCGATTGAGATCCCGATCACCGGCAAAACAATGGCCAAGCAGGCGCCGGTATTTGTCTTTTTCCAGCCATTGGCAGCGCACCTGACGCGCGGCAACAAGCTGCCGCAAATAGGCGGCTGCCATGCGCCCGCAGGCATAGCTCTGTGCCCCGGAAGAGCAATATTGCCCCAGTTCCGGCGCATCAAGGCCGACAAGCCGAATGCGCCGGCCGTGAATTTCAAGCGAATCGCCATCGGTAATTCTGGCATAGCCTGTCAGCGATCGGAGAGCCGCCGGCTCTGCCTGAAGGGCGGTATCCGCCGCTCTTTGCCGGCTTTTAAAAGCGAGGAAAAGCGCCGCTGCCAGCAGCAAAAGCACAATCACCCTGTCACCGGCGGTAAAGTTTTTGCTTTTATTTCCGGCTGTCATATCGGCCTTAAAAAGTAAATTTCACCCCGGCAGAAAAGCGCTGCGCTATTCTGTATGGCCGCGCCGACACATGATAGGCGCCGCTCAGCGCCATAGCGGCGCGCCGGTAATACGTAAATTCTACCTTGCCGCCGGCGGAAGAGCGGCTCATTTTCTCTCCTTTGCTGCGCCATGCGGCGGCCCCGGCCGAGCGGAATTGCGTATCCAGATCGATCGCTCTGCCCAGCAGATCATAATAGTAACAAGCGCCGGCGGTTACAGCCAGCCTGTCGGTTTTGTGCCACAACAGGGCGGCGCCGATTTTCGGGCGCAAAACCTGTAAACCGGCGCTTTCGACACGCAGCGGCAGAAACCCGCCTTTTTCCTTGAAACCGTTCTGGCGCGTATAGGCATAATCAAGGCCGAGCTGCGGCGCAAATTGCAAATCAAAGCGCGGCAGGGGATAATAATATTTTAAAGCGGCGCCGGTCATAAAATTATGCTGGTTAATAAAGGCGCGGCTGGCGGCGGCAAAACTGTCATGCCGGTCCTGCCTGAAGCGGCTGTAACCGTAAGTGAAATATATATCGCTTACGGGCTGCCCGCGGGCTTTCCCCGGCGGGGCATAAGCCAGGCTGCTGCCGATCAGCCAATGGCGCATAGCGGCGTGATCGCCGCCGCCATGCAGGCGGCCGGTGATAAAACTGCTGGCCGCGCCAAAAGCAAAAGAGCCGTAAGGCGCGGCCATGCCAAAATTAAAGCCGCCATAATCGGCGTTGAGATGGGTGAAAGAAGAGTTTTGGGCGCGATATTGCGCCTGCCCGCCGGTTGGTTTGAGCCAGATTATTCGCCGGCCGGCGCTGTTTTTGGCGGTTGCAGGCCCGGCTTGCTCTGCCGTTTTGCTGTTTCCGGCCGCGCCGGGCGCCAGAAGACGGGTGACAGGCAGGCGGAAATCTTCGGCAAATTCTTCCTCTATGGTCTGGCTGAGCGCCGGCAGGCGCGTGGCCTGATAAGGGCTTAACCGGCGCAGGCGCTGGGTGATGAGCTTTTCTTCTCCGCTATTGCTGTTGTAAAGCGCGCTATAAAGCTGTTCCAGCTTATGATAGCCGGCTGTTTGGCTACCGGTATCCGCCGACAGCAAAATTTGCTCCACGGCTTTGGCGGCGCGGCGATTATTGCCGCGCCCAATATCGGAAACCCGTAAAGCGCTATGGCCGCCCGCCCGGCTATTGCTGCTTTTCGGCTCCAGCCGCAACTGATAATGCCGCCCGTCATCGCCAGGGCGGATAGCATAGCTATAAAACAGCTTTTCCTGCGGCGCCGCCTGAATCAGGGTAAAGCGGCCGTTAATCGGCGTTTCGCGGCTTTCCAGAAAATTCAGGGAAAGAGCGGCATTAGCGGTAAGCCGATAACTGTTGAGCACTTTTATCTCTGCTATATCCAGCCGCGCCTGCGGCATAATATGCAGCGAGCCGAAGCTGATCAGGCCGGCGGCGCCTTGGCCGGCTATATCGGCGGTGATAACCGGGCGCAGCACACTGCCCTTGCCAAATACGGCGCGGCTGTCATCATCGCCGTAAACAGCATAAGCGCGCTCATGCCCGTCTTGTGTGCCGGCGGTTCCGGCCATTTCTATTATGCCGCCCTCAAACAGAAAGACGCCGGCAGTCCGGCTGCCGTCTTCCCGCCGGCCGGAGGTGATATGAATCGCCCTGGCGCGGCCGCTGCTGCGCAGCACCAGCCGGCCGCCGCTTATATGCAGCCGGGCGGCGGTAAGCCCGGCGCTGTTATCTGCGGCTGTTATAGCCAGCAGGCCGCCTTGCTGGCGAAATTCCGTATCGGCGTCATCAAGCAGCACGCCATGCGCCTGCCCGCTTGTGTATATATGCCAGCTCCCGCCGCTAATAGCGGCCGATTGATTGCTCCTGAGGCCGACACTGTCATCTGCGGCGGTAACCGCCATAAGGCCGCCGCTCTGCCGGAACAGAATATCAGCGCCGTTATGGCGGCCGGTTAGAGGGTCGCTATAAAGCAGCTGGAGGCCCGCGGCGTTATCCTGTGTGCTGACGGCAAGCCCGCCGCCGCGCATAGCGTAAAAATTGCCGCCGCTGACAGCAATGGCATTATCGCGCGCCCGAACAGAAACCAGGCCGCCGGTCTGGACAAAAGCCGTTCTTGCCCCCGCTTCTGCGGCAAAGCCGAGCGCCAGAGGCGGAAAAGCAGGGAAAAGCGGCGCTTCCGGGTTTGGCTCTGTTGCCGTGGCCGGCGCCGCGGCGGCAATAATATTCAGCCGGCCATTGCCGATATGCAGGCTGTCTTCTACCAGCAGCAGCGGCAGAACAGGCGAGCTGTTCCGCCGGCTGTCAATAGTCAGGACAGTATTGGCTGTTTTCAGGCCCAGCGTATCCAGAAAGACAAAATCCGCCAGTTGATAATTTTGCCTCTGTTCCGGCTCAGCAGCGGAGCCAAGCCAGTTTATGCCGTCCTTTGGCTGCAGATAATCGGCAATATTGTCATCACTTAAAACAATAGAATCCGCCGGCGCCGGCGCCGCGGCGGCAAAGCCCGGATTGCCGCCATAAAGGCCGAGACTGGCGGCGGCCGATAAGGCCAGGCCGAAATATTTTGCCGGCCCGATAAAATTGCTGCGCGCTATGCCCTTTCTCTTAACAACAGTTTGCACGCACTTTGTTCCCCGCACGTCACGCTGATAATATGTTTTTATTTAATTTATGGTGAATAATAGCATTAGTTTATTTTATCAATGCCTTTATAAGCATATTGATAGATATGAAATCAATGCTTTTTTTGAAATAAGCGCTTTAGCGTTAACAGTTTCTATATCACGGCCTTATAATGCCGGATAAGGGCAATAGAATCACAGTATATAAAGAGATTTTCGGCTTATGCGGCGATTGCAAAAAGTGGATATTGCGCGGGGTGTCGCGCTTGTCGGTATGGCGCTTTACCATTTTAGCTGGGATCTGGCGTTTTTTGGCTATATTGCCGATTATGAGCCGCAAAACGGTGTTTTGCTGGTTCTGGCGCGCTGTGTTGCCGCGGCTTTTTTGTTTCTGGCCGGGTTCAGCCTGTTTCTGGCGCAAGGCGGCGGTTTTCGCAGCGCGGCCTTTATCCGCCGTTTTATTGTTATTGCCGCCTGTGCGGCTGCGGTATCGGCCGCCAGCCGGCTGTTTATGCCGCAGGATTTCATCTATTTCGGCATTTTGCACGCTTTGGCCTGTGCGGCTTTGGCCGGCCTGCTGTTTTTGCACACGCCGCTTTGGCTGAACGGCGCGGTTATCGCCTTATGCTTTTATCTGCCTCAGGCCGGGTTTGACCTGCCTTATCCGGCTTTATGGTGGCTGGGCTTAAGCCGCGATGCGGCGCCGTCTTTTGATTATGTTCCCTTTTTCCCATGGTTTGCCTGGGCGCTGGCCGGGCAGAGCCTGGCCGGCCTGATGGCGCGCCGGGGGCTGCTTCCGGTTTTGCAAAACGGCATAAAACCGCTGTTTATGAGCCGTTTTTTGCAGTTTCTGGGGCGGCACAGCCTTATTTTTTATCTGCTGCACCAGCCGATACTGCTTGCCGGCCTTTATGTTTTTGCGGCTTTTGTGCCTCCTTGTGATGCTTTTGATCGGGCTTCCTGGCAGCAGGATTGTGTCGCGAGCTGCCGGCTGGACAACCCGGCCGCGGTCTGCCGCGATTTTTGCGCCTGTGCGCTCGGCAAAATGGCCGAAAATTCTCCCCCCGGCGCCTTCAGGACAGGAAGCCCGGCGGCTGATGATGAGGCTATGCTTGCTATTGCCCGCCAATGCGCGGCGCGCTTTCTTGCCGCGCCGCCGGGTGCGGCGCAATCTGAAATACGGCCCTGAACAGCGCCGCTTTGGCCGCCAGACGGCTGCGCCGGCAAGGCGGCAGCGGCGCGACACGCCTTGACTTTCCCGCCCCGGCAGTATCTTAATGCGGGTATATGTTTCGAGCCGGGCCGCAATTATGGCGTATTATAAGCAATCTGGGTGAAAAATGGATATTTCATGGGCAGGCGTAGCCGCGGCAGGGGCTTTATCCTTTCTTTCCCCTTGCGTTTTGCCGCTGGTTGTGCCGTATTTATGCTATATGGCCGGTGTCTCGGTAGAAGATTTGCGAGCAGAAAGCGCTAATGGCCGGCAGGCTGCCGGCAGCGCTGCGGTGGCAATGGCCGTGCGCTGCCGTGTGGCTCTTTCCGCCATTGCCTTTATCCTGGGTTTTAGCGCGGTTTTTGTGGCGCTTGGCGCCAGCGCCACGGCTATCGGCGCGTTTTTATTGCGCTATCAGGCGGAAATCGCTGTTATCGCCGCGCTTCTCATTATTATTATGGGGCTTAATTTTCTGGGCCTGTTTCGTATCGGCCTGTTGGCGCGTGAGGCGCGTTTTCAAACCCGTCAGCGCCCGGCCGGGCTTGGCGGCGCCTTTATTATGGGGCTGGCTTTTGCCTTTGGCTGGACGCCCTGTATCGGCCCGATTCTGGCGCCGATTCTTACTTTAGCCGGTTCGCGCGCAACTATGGGGGAGGGCGCGGCGCTGCTGCTGGTCTATTCTCTCGGGCTGGGGCTGCCTTTTTTGCTGGCGGCGCTGTTTTCAAGCCTGTTTCTGCGTTTTTTCATGCGCTTTCGCCGCTATCTCGGCCTGGTAGAAAAACTTATCGGCCTGTTGCTGGTGATAACCGGTTTACTGTTTCTGGGCGGTTTTATGCAGCGTATTTCCTATTGGTTTTTGGAAACTTTCCCCGCTCTCGGCAATTTGGGCTAAAAACCGGGCTGCCGGCTCTGGTGTGAGACAAAATGAGGTAACTATCTATGGCAAGGCGCTGTTTATCGATAATTCTGGCCGCCGGTGAGGGGACGCGCATGCGCAGCGCCCTGCCCAAAATTTTGCACAAAATCGGCGGGCTGCCTTTGGTTGGGCATGTTTTGAGCGCTATGCCGGCGGCGGCAGGCGATGCTATAGCGCTGATTGTGGCGCCGGAGGCTGAAGCTGTGCGGATCGAGGCGCAAAAACTGGCGCCAAAGGCGCGTTTTTTCACCCAGCGGCAGCGTCTGGGCACGGCGCATGCGGTGCTGGCGGCCGAAAAACTGCTGAGCGAAGCTTATGATGATGTTGTAATTGCCTATGGCGATACGCCGTTATTGCGCCCGCAGCATATTGAAAAAGCGCGGCATAAGCTGGCCAAAGGGGCCGATATTGTGGTCAGCGGCTTTTATACCGACAAGCCGCAAGGCTATGGCCGGCTGGTGGAAGCGGGGGGCAGGCTGGTTAAAATTGTTGAAGAAAAAGAGGCCAGCGCTCAGGAAAAAAAGATAAAATTGTGCAATGGCGGCTTTATGGCGGTAAAAGGCGCGCTGATTGCGGCGCTCTTGCAGGCGGTGGGGAAGGATAACAGCAAAGGCGAATATTATTTGACTGATATAGTGGCGCTGGCGGCGGCGCGCGGGCTTGATATTGAGGTGCTGGAACTGGCGGCTGAAGATATTGTCGGCGTCAATAGCCAGGCCGAGCTGGCGGCGGCTGAAGCCTTGTGGCAGCGGCGCAAAAGGCAGGAAATTATGGCCGGCGGCGTTAGCCTGCAGGCGCCGGAAACGGTTTATTTTGCTTATGATACCGATATTGCCGCCAATGTGTTTATCGAGCCGCATGTGTTTTTCGGCCCCGGCGTCCGCATTGCCGCGGAGGCGCATATTCGCGCTTTCAGCCATATTGAGGGAGCGATAATCGGCAAAGGCGCGCGTATCGGCCCTTATGCGCGGCTGCGGCCGGGCAGCCGGCTGGCCGATAATGTTGCTATCGGCAATTTTTGTGAAATCAAACAGGCCGATATTGCCGAAGGCGTGAAAATAAACCACCTGAGCTATATGGGTGATGTGGCGATTGGCGCCGGCAGCAATATTGGCGCCGGCGCTATCAGTTGCAATTATGACGGCTATAATAAAGAAAGGCTGACAATCGGCGCCGGGGCTTTTATCGGCTCCAATAGCGCGCTGGTGGCGCCGCTTGCTATTGGCAGCGGCGCTTATATTGCCTCCGGCAGTGTGATTACCCGCAATGTTGATGATGAGGCGCTGGCTTTTGGCCGCGCCCGCCAGGTAACCAAGCCGGAAGGCGGCAAAAGGCTGCGAGCGCTGTTTGCGCTTAAAAAACAGCGTAAAAGCCGTTAAAATCCGGCGAATTTGTGCTATGAGAACATGCCGGGAGCAGGCTTTGGGGTTTGTTTGCGGCCATAATCGGGCGGCTGAGGGCGGCAAGGGAGTTTTATATGTGCGGGATTATCGGCATTTTGGGCAAAAGACCTGTTGCGCCGCTGCTGGTGGACGGGCTGAAAAGGCTGGAATATCGCGGCTATGATTCTGCCGGTATCGCCACTCTGGAAAAGGGCAGGCTGGCGCGGCTGCGCGCCGGCGGCAAACTGGCGCAACTGGAAGAAAAGCTGCGCCGGCACCCGCTGCGCGGGCATAGCGGCATCGGCCATACCCGCTGGGCTACCCATGGCGCGCCGACAGAGCGCAATGCTCACCCGCATATGACGGAAAAACTGGCCGTTGTGCATAACGGCATTATCGAGAATTTTGCCGAATTGCGGCAGGAGCTGGAGGCCAAAGCCTATTCCTTCAGCAGCGATACGGATACGGAAGTTATTGCGCATCTGGTAACCGATCTCATGAAAGGCGGCCTTGAGCCGGCTGCGGCGGTGCAGCAGGCGCTGGGGCGGCTGCGCGGCGCTTTTGCGCTGGCTTTTCTTTTTGCCGGCGAGGAAGATTTGCTGATTGCCGCCCGCAACGGCCCGCCGCTGGCGCTTGGCCGCGGCAAGGGAGAGGTTTATGTCGGCTCGGACGCTATTGCGCTGGCGCCGTTTACCAACCGCATAACCTATATGGAAGATGGCGATTATGCCGTTTTAAGCCGCCGCAGCCTGACCGTATATAACGCCGCCGGCAAGGAAACGGCGCGGGCGGAGACACTGTCTTCCGGCAGCAGTTTTCTGGTCTCCAAGGGCAATCATCGCCATTTTATGCAAAAGGAAATGTTTGAGCAGCCGGAAATTGTGGGGCGCAGCCTGGCGCATTATCTTGATCTGGGCAATAAAACCATCAAACAGGGGGGGGTAGACTGGCAGCAGGTGGAGCGCCTGTCCTGCACTGCCTGCGGCACGGCCTATTATGCTACTCTGGTGGGGAAATACTGGTTCGAAAATCTGGCGCGGCTGCCGGTGGAAAATGATTTTGCCTCAGAATTCCGCTATCGCGAGCCGCCGCTGCCGGCCGGCACTCTGGCCTTTTTTGTCTCGCAATCGGGCGAGACGGCCGATACTCTGGCCTCTCTGCGCTATTGCCGGGCGCAAGGGGTAAAAACAGCGGCTCTGGTTAATGTGGCGGAATCCACCATGGCGCGCGAGGCGGATATATTTTTGCCCAGTCTGGCGGGGACAGAAGTGGGCGTAGCCTCAACCAAGGCTTTTACCGCGCAATTAACGGCGCTGGCGGCGCTGGCGGTGGAAGCCGGCCGGCAGCGCGGCATGCTGGATAAACAGCAGGAGACCGGCCTTGTCACGGCTCTGGCGGAGCTGCCGCGTTATCTGAATGCGGCTTTAAAACTGGAAAAGCAGATTGAAGCGCTGTGTCATGATATAATGGCGGCCGAACATGTGCTTTATCTGGGGCGCGGCACCGCCTATCCGCTGGCTTTGGAAGGGGCGCTGAAATTAAAGGAATTATCCTATATTCATGCCGAGGCCTATGCCGCCGGTGAGTTAAAGCACGGGCCGATTGCGCTGGTTGATGAAACCATGCCGGTTATTGTGATCGCGCCGCATGATCGCTGGTTTGAAAAAACGCTTTCCAATATGCAGGAAGTAGCAGCGCGCGGCGCGCGGCTGATCCTGATTACCGACAAAAAAGGCGCGGCCGCCTGTAGTTTGAAAACTCAGGCCACGGTGATTTTACCTGATATGCCGGATAGTATTGCGCCGATCGTTTATGCCGTGCCGGTGCAGTTAATGGCCTATCACACCGCTTTGCTGCTGGGCACAGATGTCGACCAGCCGCGCAATCTGGCCAAATCGGTCACGGTGGAATAAGCCTGCCTTTGCTTTTGCGGCGGTATGCGCCTTTGCGGCGGCATAAAGCGGCTTCCGGCCGGAAGAAGAAGGGGGGAACGGCCGGCGCGGCGCGGCCGGGGGCCGCTTTATGGCCCAGGGATAATAACGCCGATAATCGGCCCCATGGGGTAAAACCAGTCGGCGCGGCGCAGCTCCGGCGCATAAAGGCTGGAAATGGAGCCGTCGAGAAACAGGGCATTGGGCGTATGCAGCCCATCGCGAAACAGGCGGGCAAATGTGTCAAAATTGACTTTGCCTTCTGAAATGGCAAATAAAACCTCACCTTGTGCGGTAACGCCAACGCCGTTGCGATATTCCTTATAAGAAGAATTGGCGATAAAGCGGGGGTGCAGCCGGTTGTCGCGCACCAGCAGCGGGCCGGATTGCGTGGCGAGATCGGCCTTGATGCCGGCTTTGATAAAGGCTTCTGTTTCCATCACCCCGGCTTTCGCTCCGGAGAGATAAAAAATGCCGTTCGGTTTTAGAAAAAAATTGCCTTTGCCATGATGCCGGGCCGGCGGATAAAGCTGCCGGCCGTTTTCAACATACAGGCCGACCGGGCGATAATCTTTATGATACATGCCGGCATTCATTAAAAAGAGCGGCTTTTGCCCCTTCTCTGCCAGCGCGGCGCGGATATTGCGGAAATATTTATAAGGCTGCCCGGCTTTATCGGCCAGAAACAGCCGGATAGTATCATGCCCTGGATCGGCGCGGCAGACAATAAAAGCCTGACCGGCAAAATTGAGCCGGCGGCAGCCGGCCTTTTGCTTCGGCGGCGCTGCCGGCGCTTTATCGGCGCTGGCGGCTTTTTCAACCCCGGCCGTCAAAACGCTGCTGCGGCTGCTTTTCAATACCGGAAAAGCCGCCAGAAAACACAAACAAAACCCCGCCAGCAGCGAGAAATGATAACGGATTCGACCTATCATATTTTTCACCATAGCAGGCAGGCTCGTAAAAATTACCCCGGCGGCGGCGCGGCCTTTAGCCGGATTGCAGCAGGCGCAAAGCCTTATCCTGCCGGAACAGATAGAGCAGCAGGCGCAAGGCCTCTCCTTGTTCTCCGGCCCATAAAGCTTCATCTTGCACCAGCAAACGGGCGTGTTTGGCCGCCATTTCTATTATATCGCGGTGCCGGCTGCTGTCGGCAAAGCGGAAATCCGGCAGGCCGGACTGGCGCAGGCCCAAAATATCACCTTCGCCGCGCAGGCGCAAATCTTCTTCCGCCAGGCGGAAGCCGTCTTCTGTCTCGCGCATAATGCTGAGCCGCACTCGAGCATTGGCGGAAAGCGGCTCTTTATAGAGCAAAGTGCAGGAAGAAGCTTTGTCACCGCGGCCGACCCGGCCGCGCAACTGGTGTAATTGCGCCAGGCCGAACCGTTCGGCATGCTCAATAATCATAATGGAAGCATCGCTTATATCGACGCCGACTTCCACTACCGTAGTCGCCACCAGCAGCCGGATAGCGCCGCTTTTAAACGCCGCCATTGCAGCGTCTTTTTCCGCCGCCGGCATTTTGCCGTGCACCAGGCCGACAACCGCGCCGAATTGCGCCCGCAAAGCGGCAAAACGCTCTTGCGCCGCCGTTAAATCGCTCTTTTCCGATTCCTCCACCAGCGGGCAGATCCAGTAGATTTTATCGCCGCGGGCCAAAGCGCGGCGCACCGCCGCCAGCAGCGCGGCCATTTTGGCGCTGGATAGCATTGCCGTTGCTATCGGCTGCCGCCCTTGCGGTTTTTCCCGCAGGGTGGAAATATCCATATCGCCATAAGCGGTTAAAACCAGACTGCGGGGAATGGGGGTGGCCGTCATCACCAGAATATTCACCCCTTTGCCTTTGGCCAGCAGTTGCAGCCTCTGCTCTACGCCAAAGCGGTGCTGCTCATCAATAACCGCCAGCGCCAGATTGTGATAGGCTATATCCGGCTGGAACAAAGCATGGGTGCCGATAATAAATTGCGCTTCCCCCTGCGCTATATGCTGGAGCAGCGCGGCGCGCCTGGCTCCCTTTTCCCGCCCGGTCAGCAGCACAGCGCGCAAGCCGGCCTGCTCGGCCAAAGGGGCGATAGCGGCATAATGCTGGCGCGCCAGGATTTCTGTCGGCGCCATTAACGCCGCCTGCGCCCCGGATTCTGCCGCCTGCGCCATGGCCAGCAGCGCTACCGCCGTTTTGCCTGAGCCGACATCACCCTGCAACAGCCGCAGCATGCGCCGGCTATCGGCCAGATCGGCGGCAATTTCGGCCAGGCTTTGCTCTTGCCCGGCCGTCAGTTGAAACGGCAAGGCCCGGCGCAATTTTTGCGTATAATTGTTGTTAAGCGGCAGGCTCGCCCCCGGACTGCGGCGGTTTTGCCGCCTTGTCAGGCGCAGGGCGATCTGCCCGGCCAGCAATTCATCATAAGCCAGCCGGCGGCGCGCCGGGCCGGCCGGCGCAATATCCTCCGGCTGCTGCGGGTGGTGCAGCAGCCGCAGCGCTTCACCATAAGAGGGGAATTTTTCTTGCCTGAGCACGGCTTTATCCAGCCATTCCGGCAGCTCCGGCAGGCGTTCCAGCGCCTGCGCCACGGCTTTGCCCAGCAGCCGCCCGCTTAGCCCGGCGGTGAGCGGATAAACCGGCTCTAGCGGCGGGATAAGAGAAGCCTCCTCTACTTTAACACTGTAATCGGGGTGAATCATGGCCGGCACGCCGTTAAAATACTCAATCTTGCCGGAAACAAGGCGTTGTTCCCCGGCGGGGAACTGCTTTTGCAGCCAGTCGCCGCGCGCCTGAAAAAAGACCAGCTCCATAGCGCCGCCGGCATCAGAGGCGGTAATTTTATAAGGGCTGTTGCGGCGCTGCGGCGGCCGGTGACGGCCGATAGTAATAGTCAGTGTGGCGATTTTTTGCGCCGGCAGGCTGGCGACCGTATAAACAGCGCGCCGATCAATCACCGCATAAGGGGGGAAATGCAGCAAATCAATCAGGCGCGGCAAAGGCGCGTTTAAAGGAGAATCGGCGGCGGCAGCGCTGCCGCCTAACAGGGCGGCAAGCCGCGTCCGCGTTTTGTCGCCAATGCCGGTAAGGGTGGAGAGCGAGGCAAAAAGAGGCTGTAGCAGAACAGGGCGCATGGGGCTGTTTCATCTTCAGATTTTTTGTGGCATAAAGAGCGGGATTATCGCAAGGCGGCCGCCGGAGGAGATAAACAGGCAAAGCTGTTATATAATAGCCGGGCGGCTGAGGCAAGCCGGCCGGCGGCGGCAAGCGGGAAGGGACGGCAAGGCCATGCACAGGCAGAAAGACAAAAACGAGCAGGCTGATGAAGCGGATATGCGGCGGCGCAAGCGGCTGCGTTTTCGCGCCTGGCATAGGGGCATACGCGAAATGGATTTGCTGCTGGGGCGCTATGCCGACCGGCATATAAACACGCTGACAGAAGAGCAATTACAGGCGCTGGAGCATATTATGGCTTATGAAGACAGTGATTTGCTGGCTTTTTTTACCGGCGAGATTGCAATCCCCGCTGAGATGGATCATAAGCTTTTTCATGCTATTGCGGCCTTTCAGCGCGCGCCGGGCGGCGCATGACAAGCGGCCCACAGCGGCAATCGGAGATAAACAAGGCTTGATTTATGGCAATTCCGGCAGTATTGGGGCTTGAACAGCAATCGGCGCCGCATAGTATTATTGACGAAGTGGCCGGCGGCGCCCTGCCTTTTGTGCTGGACGCCATAGCCGCCGAGACAGCCGCCGCCGCGCCGCTTTTATATATTGCCCATGACGGCTCAAGCCTGCCTGATCTGGCGCAAATGCTGCGTTTTATTCGCCCCGAGCGGCCGGTAATAGAGTTCCCCGCCTGGGATTGCCTGCCTTATGACCGGGTTTCGCCCGGCCAGGCTGTTTCGGCCCGGCGGCTGGCGGCGCTGGCGCAGATCGAGCAGTTGCGCCAGATCGGCGGGGCGGCCGTTATTCTAACCTCAGCCAATGCGATTTTGCAAAAACTGCCGCCGCGCGCTGCCCTGCGGCAGGAGCTGTTTGCCGCCCGGCCGGGGCAGGCCTGCCCGCGCGAGGCGCTGATTGCGCATCTGGAGCGGCACGGTTTTGACCGTGTGTCGGCGGTGCGCGATGTTGGCGAATATGCGGTGCGCGGCAGTATTATTGATATTTTCCCGCCGGGGGAGGACGCGCCGCTGCGGCTGGATTTCTTTGGCGATATATTGGAAAGCCTGCGCTGCTTTGACCCGGCAAGCCAGCTCAGCCGTGACCATAAGGCGCTGCTGTCGCTGCAGCCAATGCGGGAAGTAAGCCTGAATGCTGAGACAATCGGCCGTTTTCGCCGCGGCTATATTAAGGCTTTCGGCGCGGCGGGCAGCCGTGATGCCCTGTATCAGGCTGTATCGGCCGGGCGGCGCTTTGCCGGTATGGAGCATTGGCTGCCGCTGTTTTATGATCATATGGACAGTCTGGCGGATTATACCGGCGCTGTTCCGGTGGTGTTTGATCATTTGACAGCAGCGGCGCTTGCTGAGCGTTACCGCCTGATTGTTGATTATTATCAGGCGCGCCGTGAGCAGGAAGAGACAGCCGCCAAAGCCGCGGCGGCGGGGGATTTTGCCCCTTATCACCCTTTGCCGCCGGAAAAGCTCTATTTTTCTCCCGGTAAACTGGCGCAGCTATGGCAGAACAATAGCAGCCGCGGCGGGCGCCGGTTTGATGTAAGCCCGTTCCGCCAGGCGGCCGGCGGCGCGCTGCCGCTTATCCATGCCGGCAGCAGGGATTGCCGCAATTTTGCCCCGGAGCGCCATGATGAGCAGCATAATCTGTTTGCCGCGGTTGCCGATTATCTGGCCGGGCAGCGCCGGGCCGGTAAAAAACTGCTGCTCGGCGCCTGGAGCGAAGGCTCGCTCGATCGGCTCTCGCAGGTGCTGGGTGAGCACGGCTTGACCGCGATTGAAAAAATAGAGCGGCTGGAGCAACTGGCGGCGCTGCCGCCCCAGACATTGGCGGCGGCGCTTTTACAGCTTGAGCACGGTTTTGAAAGTGACACATTCTGCCTGCTGGCCGAGCAGGATATTCTGGGCGACCGGCTGATCAAACAGGCGGCCCGGCGCAAGCGCAATGCTGATTTTATCAGTGAAGCCGGCCTGTTGTCGGCTGGGGATATTGTCGTGCATATTGATCACGGCATTGGCCGTTTTGTCGGCCTGAGGACCATTACCGCCGCCGGCGCGCCGGTGGATTGTCTGGAACTGCGTTATGCCGGTGAGGATCGGCTGTTTCTGCCGGTTGTCAATATTGAGCTGTTATCGCGCTATGGCGGCGAGAGCCATGAGGCGCAACTGGACAGGCTGGGCGGGGTGGCCTGGGCGGCGCGCAAGGTCAAGCTGAAAAAACAATTATTGGCCATTGCCGGGAAGCTGATTGCCGTGGCGGCGCAAAGGCAAATGCGCCGCGCGCCGAAACTGCCGGCGCCGGCCGGGCTTTATGATGAATTTGTTGCCCGTTTCCCCTATGAGGAGACGGAAGATCAGGCGGCGGCGATTGAAGCCGTGCGGGAAGATCTGGCTTCCGGCCGGCCGATGGATCGGCTGATATGCGGCGATGTCGGCTTCGGCAAGACGGAAGTGGCGCTGCGCGCTGCTTTTATTGCCGCCATGAACGGCCTGCAGGTGGCGGTTGTTGTGCCGACAACCTTATTATCGCGCCAGCATTATAAAACCTTCCGTGAGCGCTTTCAGGGTTTGCCGCTCAAGCTGGCTCATGTTTCGCGCCTGGTGAGCGGCAAAGAGCTGGCGGCCGCCAAAAAAGGGGCAGCAGACGGCACGATAGATATTGTTATCGGCACCCATGCGCTGTTGGGGCAGAATATGGATTTTGCCCGGCTGGGGCTGTTGATCATTGATGAAGAGCAGCATTTCGGCGTGCGGCATAAAGAGCGCCTGAAAGAGCTGAAGGCTGATATTCATGTTTTGACGCTATCGGCCACGCCAATCCCGCGCACTTTGCAAATGGCGCTGACCGGAGTGCGGGAATTATCGCTGATTGCCACGCCGCCGGTGGATCGCATGGCGGTGCGCAGTTTTGTCTCCCCCGTTGACCGGCTGGTGATCCGCGAGACCTTGCTGCGTGAGCATTATCGCGGCGGCCAGAGCTTTTATGTCTGCCCGCATATTAGCGATCTGGAAGAAGTGGGAGCTTTGCTGGCCGAGCATGTGCCGGAGCTGAAAGTCATTGCCGCCCATGGGCAGATGCCGGCCGGCCGGCTCGATTCTATCATGAATGCGTTTTATGACGGCCAATATGATGTTTTGCTCTCAACCTCTATTGTTGAATCCGGCCTGGATATTCCTTCCGCCAATAGTTTGATTGTCCACCGCGCCGATATGTTCGGCCTCTCGGCGCTGTATCAGTTGCGCGGCCGGGTTGGCCGCTCCCGCCAGCGCGCTTATGCTTTATTCACCTTGCCGCACGGGCGCAAAATGACAGCCGGCGCCGAGCGGCGGCTCAAGGTTTTGCAATCGTTGGACAGTCTGGGCGCCGGCTTTCAACTGGCCAGCCATGATATGGATATTCGCGGCGCCGGCAATTTGCTGGGGCAGGAGCAATCCGGCCATATTAAGGAAGTCGGCTTTGAGCTGTATCAGCATATGCTGGAAGAGGCGGTAGCCGAGCTGAAAGACGGCGCCGCTGTTGAAGACAGCCAATGGTCGCCGCATATTGCTCCCGGCCTGGCGGTAATGATCCCGGAAAGCTATGTGCCGGATCTGCAATTACGGCTGGGGCTTTATCGCCGGGTCGGCGCTTTGGCTGATATGCGCGAGATTGATGCTTTTGGCGCCGAATTGATCGATCGTTTCGGCCCGCTGCCGGCCGAAGTGAAAAACCTGCTGAAAACGGTTTATATTAAAATTTTATGCCGCCGGGCCAATATTGAGAAAATGGAAGCCGGGCCGAAAGGCGCGGTTATTGTGCTGCGCAAGGGGGAGTTTGCCAATGGTGTCGGCCTGGTAAAAATGATCGCCGGGCAGGGATCGGCGGCGAAAATCCGCCCGGATCACAGCCTGGTTTTCAGCCGCGACTGGGCCAGGCCGGAAAGCCGGCTTAACGGCATGGCCATATTGGCCGAAAAATTGCTGCGGCTGGCCAAAGCGGCAGAGTAAGGCCAGAGGCCGGGCCGCCGCGGGCAGCGTGATTTATGCCGGAAAGGCGGCGGATTGCGGCTTTTGCCGGCTTATTGCCGCCACCAGGCCGGCAGGCGGAAGCCGTAAAGCGGCGTTTTGGCCGGGTGGCGCAAATCAGCCTTAAACGCCACCCATTGCTGCGGCAGGTGATAAAGCGGCACATAATAATGCTGCGCCATCAAAACCCTGTCTAAAGCGCGGACAGAGCTGACAAAATCCTCTTCACTGCGCGCCGCTGTCATGGCGGTGATAATGGCGTCCAGCGCCGGCTCGGCGGCGCCGGCATAATTAAAGCTGCCCTCGATCTGCCGCGAGGCTGAGCCCCAGCGGTTTAACTGCTCATTGCCGGGGGAAAGTGAGGCGCTTAATTTGCCGATAATCATATCATAATCAAAATTGCTCAGGCGGTTTTGATATTGGGTATCATCGACCGTGCGCACCAGCACACTAATGCCAAGGCGGCGCAAAAAATGCTGATAAGCGAGCGCCAGCTTTTCCTCTTCCAATGTCTGGCACATAATTTCAAACCGGAAAAGCCGGCCGTCCGGGCTGTAAGCCTGATTATCCTTGCGGCTGAAACCTGTTTGCTGCAATAAGCGCCAGGCGGCTTCCGCCCTTTGGCGGCCGCCGGCAGCGAGCGGCAAAGGCGGCTGCCCGGCCATGATTTCTGCGCTGACAAGGGCCGGGTAGGGCGCCAGCAGCAGCCGCTCCCGCGCAGTGGCCGGCCGCCCGACCGCCGATAAAACTGTGCCGTCCCAAAAGCCGATGGTTCTTTGATAAATATTGCCGTAAAAATTGCGGTTGATCCAGTCAAAATCAAAAATCGCCGCTAAAGCGGCACGCACATTTTTATCGGCAAAAACCGGGCGGCGGGTGTTGAAGACAAAGCCCATCATATTGGGCGGCGTGCCTTTGGCAAAAGCGGCTTTTATCATTTCCCCCCGCTTGACAGCGGGGAAATTATAGCCGTTGCGCCAGCGATTGGCATTATTTTCAACAAAAACATCAATATCGCCTTTTTTAAACGCTTCAAACAAGGCATTTTCATTGCGGAAATAGCGTATGCGCACTGTGTCAAAATTATTCAGGCCGCGATTAACCGGCAAATCCTTGCCCCAATAGGACGGGTTGCGCTTATAGCGGATCATCTGCCCGGCCTCTATTGTATCAATACTATAAGGGCCGCTGCCCAAAATAGGAGTCAGGTTATTTTCAGCAAAGCGCGCTTGTGTTAAAGCATGGCGCGGCAAAATCGGCATGGAGGAGGCGATAATAAGCGGCAATTCCCGATTTATCGGCGCTTTGAAGGTAAATTGCACGCTGGCGGGGCTGAGCTTTTCCAGCCGGGCAATCTGTTTCATATAGCTGTTAAAAGGCGGCCTTCCTTCCTCTTTCAGGAGCTGATAGCTGAAGAGAATATCATCGGCCGAAACCGGCCGGCCATCGGCAAAGCGCTCCGCCGGGTTGAGGGTAAAGCGCATAATACTGCGCTCACTGTTGAGGCTGTAGCTTTGCGCCAGCAGCGGATAAAGGGTAAAAGCTTCGTCCTGCGAGCGCTGCATCAGGCTTTCAAACACCATGCTGCCAAATTGCGTATCGGCAAACAGGCCGCGCGCCGTGGTGCGGAAGCCGCGAATAACAAACGGGTTCAAGCCGTCAAATGTGCCGACAACACCATAAGTGATCGTGCCTCCCTGTTTGGCTGCTTTATCCGCATAAGGAAAACGGCGAAAATCGGCCGGAAGCGCCGGGGCGCCGTGCATGGCCAGCCCGCCGGCTGGCATGAGCGCCGGCTGCTGCTCTGTTGCCGCTATGGCGGCCGGAGCGCCGCTGCCGGCAGATAAAGCAAGCATAACGGCAAACAGATTATAGAGGTTAAAACGCATGGCTATCGTATTTTGCCTGTAATCCGGGTGAGATATATCTGATTCGGCCGGCCTTGCGGCAGCAGCGCTATTTTTTAGTGCTATAGGGCGCTTTTCAAGTGGAAATATGGCAGAGACGGCAATAAATAGCCATAATTTCTGCTAGAATGACGGTCAGCAGGCAGGCGGAACATTATTGGCCGGCAGCGCCTGCGGCCCGGTGCCGGGTTTGATGCGGGATTAGTGAAAGGAATTGCTTGAATATGGCGCAGAACAGATTTTTTGCGGGGAAAAGTTTTTTTTTAGCCGGGCTTGTTGCCGCAGTTTTTCTGCCTTATGCCGCGCCGCGCGCGGCTTTGGCGCAGGAAGCCGCGGAAGGCTGGCGCAAAGTGTGCAACAAACAGCAGGATATTGATGTTTGCAATACGGTGAATAATGTGCTGTCGGATACCGGCCAGCCGCTGACAATATTGAATGTTATTGAAGTTTCCGGCAAGCAGAATCAGCGGCGTTTTGCGGTTCAGGTGCCGACCGGCCGGGTTATCCCTGAAGGCGTTAAAGTGAGCATTGACGGCGCGGCGCCGAAAACTGTCCCTTATATGATTTGCAACGGGCCGACCTGCATTGCCGATATGACGCTGGACGATACTTTGCTCAACACTATGAAAAAAGGCAAAAAACTGACGGTTACCTCGGTTAATGTGCAGGGCTATCCTAACCCGATTACGGTTTCTCTTCAGGGCTTTGCTCAGATTTATGCCGGCTCGGGCATGACAGACAAAGCTTTTCAGGAAGATCAGGATAAAGTGCAGAAGGCTTTGCAGTTGCGGCAAAAAGAGCTGGAAGATAATATGAAAGCCGCCCAGGAAAAGGCGAAATCAGCGCCCTGACGGCTTGTTTTGCCCTATTTAAAATTATAGCCGTGTTGCCGGGCTTGAGCGCTGCGGCGGCGCGGCTGTTTTGTTTGGCGCGTTGTTTTATCTAGGCTTTGTTGGGCTTACAGCCTGGAGAAATGGCTATATATCGAGGCGCGCCGGGTGAGGGTGAGGCGGCTTTTCATCTGGCATAATATGCGCTTTTGTTACTGCATATTGGCTGCGCCCGTTCGAACGCGGGCATAAAGCCGGCCGAATAAGGCAAAATTCTGAAGGTGCGGGTGGTTTGAGGGCCGCGCTGTGGCGTGTTTCACGCTCAGAGTCCGGCTATAAGAAGGCGATAGGCCGGGCAGATAAAGGCGCGGCTTTGCCGTTTGTCTTTTGCCGCCGCTCTTGCTCATGGCGGCCGCGCCGGCAGGATAGAAGACAACAAAGCCGCCGGCCGGCCTGATATGTTCACCGATGGCCGTATAGTTCGGCAAAGGCCCTTGAGCTGTGCTTTTAAGGCGGCTGCCCGCCTATCTCATATAGTGTAACGCATCATAAAAACGAGAAAATCCGTTGCCGTAAGCGGCAAAATTCGGGCTTTATCGTCTTTGCTACACGAGTAAGGCCGGCCGGGCGCGGCTTATTCTTCCCCTCAGCGGGCAGCTTGCCGCCTGTTTATCGTTTATTTATCCGTATAAAATCGGCTTGGCGTCTTTTCTGATTACCTATAGAGAAGCGCGCAATTATTGCTCACAGGCTATAATTGCGGCGTTTATTCCGTTTCCGCTTGTTATCGGCAAGAGGGGCAAGATGTTACAAAACCGGGTTTAGCGCAAAAAGGGCGGCAGCAGCTTTTTCAGCCCGGCGCCGGGCGCCATGCCTTCCCGCATAAACAGGTTGCGCAGCCCGCTATGCCGGCGCAATAGCTCCAGCCCGCCGCTGCGCACACATTGCACCGGCAGCCTGTTCGATAAAAGAGCGCGGTTCAAACTGTGGACAAAACCGGTGCGAAAAGCAATATCAGGCCGCCGGCGGCGATTATAAGCGGCAAGATTGTGAGCCGCGCCGGCATCGGCAGCGTCAGAGCGCACTATCCGGCCCAGATCCATAATATCGCGTATGGTCAAATTTAACCCCTGAGCGCCAATGGGGGGGAAGAGATGCGCCGTCTCACCAATCAGCGCCACCCGCCGGGCGGCAAAGCAAGCGGCGGTCATGCCGCCCATAGGCCAGGCTTCCGGCATGGTTTCCACCTCTGCCGCGCCAAGTATAAAGCCCATTTTCCGGCTGATTTCATCACTCAGAGCCTCTCTGCCCAGAGAGAGCAGAAAGCGCGCCCGCTCCGGCCGCACAGTCCACACCAGAGCCGAGCGATTGCCGACCAGCGGCACTTGCGTAAACGGCCCTTCTTCTGTGTGAAACTCTGTCGAAACGGCATTATGCGCCGCTTCATGGCGGAAGGTTAAAGTCAGAGCTGTTTGCGGGTAAGCCCAGCGGGAAACGCTGATCCCCGCGGCTTCCCGCGCTTTTGAATGGCGCCCGTCTGCGGCGACAACCAGCCGGGCCGTGATGTTTTGCCCATTGGCGAGCTTTATTTCGGCATTATCCGATTGCAGCCGATAATGCTCAGCCAAAGCGTCCACACAGAGAATCTCCGGCCTTTTTTGCAGAGCTTTTGCCAAAGCGGCATTGAGCGCCTGATTGGGTATATTATAGCCAAAAGCCGCTTCCCCGATTTCAGCGGCGTGAAACTCCACACAGGGGCTGCGGACAAGCCTTTTGGTGGCATCAATAATGCGCATAGTGCGCAAGGGCGCGGCCACAGCCTGCAGATCCGGCCAGATCTGCAAATCCTGCAGCAGCGCGACAGCCGGCATCATCAGGGCGGTAGTGCGGGTTTCCTGCCCTTTGCCGGCAGGGCCGGCCAAAACCAGCCTGTCTACCCGGCGCGCCAGCTCCAGCGCGGCCAAAGCGCCCGCCGGCCCGTTGCCGATTACCGCAACAGTGCAAGGAATCACTTGCTTTTTTGCTGTTTCTTCAGTCATAATCTGTTTCTATACTATTTTTCTGTCGTTTGAAACCTGAAATGCGGCTTGTCGCGCCGGTCTGGGCTGATTCGTTTTGTCGCAGCCGGCCGGTCTGCGGCGGCCGGTGTTTTGAGAAAGCAGAGCCGTTGGACAAGAACCCCGCCAATATGCAGGATACACATAAAACCGCCGAAACCGCCGCGGCGGATAACAGCCGCGGCGGCGCGCCTTTATCCGGCCGCGCTGCCAAGGTGACCATGCCGAAAATACGCGCTTTTTCGGTGCATTTATTAACCGCTTCCGGCTCCTTCCTGGCTTTTTTGTCGCTGGTCGCCATGAGCGAAAAAGCCTGGACAGCCGCTTGGGCGTGGCTCGGTGTGGCGCTGCTGGTAGACGGCATTGACGGGCCGATAGCGCGCCGCCTTGATGTCAAATATGTTTTGCCGAACTGGTCGGGGGAATTGCTGGATCATGTGATTGATTATGTCACTTATGTTATTTTGCCGGCTTTTGCGCTGTATCAGGCCGGGCTGATGGGGGAGGGGCTGTCTTTTCTTTCTGCCGCGCTGATTGTGATCAGCAGCGCCATATATTACGCCGATACCGGCATGAAAACGCAGGAAAATTTTTTCAACGGCTTCCCGGTTGTCTGGAATATGCTGGTTTTTACCCTGTTTGCCGTCCGCCCCGGGGCGGGTCTGGCTTTTGCCTTTGTGCTGATGTCGGCGGTTTTATCCTTTATGCCGGTCTATTTTGTCCACCCTGTGCGGGTGAAAAGATTGCGGCCGGTAACCGCCTTTTTTATGGTTTTATGGGGCGGGGCAGCCCTTATCGCCATGTTTTATTATCAGATGAGCGCGCCGTCCTGGCTGCGCGCTGTTCTGATTGTCAGCGGCCTCTATCTTTATGCTGTTGGCGCTCTGTTGCAGATCTGCCCGCGTCTGGGGCGCGGCTCTGCCGGCAAAACCGGGTAATGCGCTGCGCCGGCGCTGCCGGGGCGGGCGGGATAAGCGGCTTTTTGCCTGAATTTGCCATGGCCGCGGCCGGTAATCCGGTTTATATTGGCTCTGATAAAAGCCGGCGGCAAGGCTTTCTCCGCTTGGCCGGTATTTTATAAAAAAGGACAAAATTGTGACCAAAAGGCTTATCCTTATTTTTTCTATTATCAGCGCGCTATGCGGTTTTTTTGCCCGCCCGGCTCTGGCGGATACATTGGCCGAGGTTAAAAAGCGCGGTTATCTGCAATGCGGTGTCAGCACCGGCTTGACAGGCTTTTCCATTGCTGATGAAAAGGGCCGATGGGCCGGTTTTGATGTCGATTATTGCCGCGCGGTCGCTGCGGCGATTTTCGGCAATGGGGAGAAAGTAAAATTTATTCCGCTGAGCTCAAAAGAGCGTTTTACGGCTTTGCAATCGGGCGATATTGATGTTCTCATTCGCAATACGGGCTGGACTATGGGGCGTGATATTGCTCTGGGGCTGACATCTGTCGGCGTTAATTATTATGACGGCCAGGGGTTTATGGTTAATGCGGCGCGCCTGCCCGGCATTACCTCTATCGCGCAATTATCCGGCGCGGCTGTTTGTGTGCAGTCCGGCACATCGACAGAGCTTACTTTGGCGGATTATTTCGGCCGCAATAATCTGGATTATACGCCGGTCGTGTTTGAGAAATTTTCTGAGGTTAATGCCGCCTATGATGCCGGCCGCTGCGATGTTTATACCACGGATCAATCTTCGCTTTATGCGGTGCGGCTGCAGCTCACCCGGCCGGAAGATAATGTGGTTTTGCCGCAGCTTATATCAAAGGAGCCTTTTGCCCTGATTGTGCGGCAAAATGATATGGCCTGGGCCAATATTGTCCGCTGGACGCATAATGCCCTCCTTAATGCTGAAGAATATGGTATTACGGCAAACAATATTGACGATATGCTGAAATCAACCAATCCCGATATAAGGCGGCTTTTGGGGGCAGAGCGCGGCACGGATCTGGGCAAAACCTTGGGGCTTGAAAATGATTGGGTAGTAAAAATTATAAAAAATACAGGGAATTACGGTGAGATATTTGAGCGTAATATCGGCCGGAATTCGCCTTTGAAAATTGCCCGCGGTATCAATGATTTATGGATAAGAGGCGGGCTGCATTACGGTATTCCTGTCCGTTGAGCCGGGGCAAAAGCGCCGGATTGGCCGGATTATGCTGCAAGCGGGAAAGAAAGTTTTATTGTGCCGAGCAAAAAAGATCCTGTTCAAGCGCGCGTAAAGCCTGCCTTGCATAAGGCGGCAGCGGCAAAACCCTGTTGCCGGAAGCCGGGCTTTTGCGCCTGTTTTATGCTGGCTTTTTGCTGGCAGCGATTTTTTATCCAGCTTTTTTGTGTGCTTTTGCTCATATTCGGCCTGCGCTATTTTTATCATAATGCGCTGGATAATTTGACCCGCCAGCATATTGCTTCAGGTTTTGCCTTTCTCAATATGCGGGCGGGCATTTCCATTCCCGACAGTCTCATTCCCTATGACAGTAATTCCACTTATAAAACCGCCTTGTTCGCCGGTTTGCTGAATACGCTTTTCATGTCGGTTTTGTGCATTATAGCCGCGACATTACTGGGCTTTTGCCTGGCTTTTGGCCGTTTGTCCAAAAACTGGCTGTTGAGCAAATTATGCCTGTTTTATGTGGAAGTTTTTCGCAATATCCCGGTTTTGCTGGTGATTTTGTTTTTCTATTTCGGCCTGCTGCAGCAATATTTTCCGCCGGTGCGTGACAGTTTTGCCTTGCCGTGGCATATTTATGTCAATCAGCGCGGCTTTTATTTCCCTTCTTTGCACTGGAACGGCGTTTTTCTGGGGCAAAACGGTTTGCTGCTGCCCTGCCTGGTCTGGGCTTTGGCGGTTGTGTCGGTTTTGGCGGCGCGGCTGCCGGGGGGAGATGTCCGGCCTGCCATGCGCCGGCTGCTGCGCTATGCGGCGGCGGCGGCTTTTATTGCCGGCTTTTATTATTTTTGGCGCGGTCTGGGCTGGGATATACCGCAAAAAGGGCGGTTTAATATTATTGGCGGCAGCACGGTCTCGCCGGAATTTTCAGCTTTGTTTCTGGGCTTGTCCTGCTATAGCGCCGCCTTGATTGCCGAAACCGTGCGCGCCGGTGTTGAAGGTGTTGATAAAGGCCTGAAAGAGGCCGCCGCTTCGCTTGGCATGCCTGGCGGCATGGCGGCGCGCGTGGTGGTTATCCCCCTGGCTTTGCGCATTATTGTGCCGCCTTTGGCCGGGCAATATATGAATATCGCCAAAAACACGTCACTGGCTGTGGCTATTGGCTATTCCGATCTCATGCGCATCGGCAATACGGTGATAATCCAGACCAATCAGGCGGTTGAGATTGTGCTGATCTGGATTATTGCTTATCTCGCTATTTGTCTGATCATCTCGGCGCTGATGAACCGTCTCAATCGCCGCCTGTTGTTTATGGAAAGGCTGGGTTAAAATGAAGCCGGATCGCCTTTTAGCGCCGCATCGTCCGGCCGGCCGCGCCGGGCCGCAGCGCTTTTTGCTGTGGCTGCAGCGTAATTTATGCGCTTCACCGGTGCAGATTGCGCTGAGCCTTATCGCTTTATTGCTGATTATATACAGTATTGTGCCGTTTATCCGCTGGGCGCTGATTGATGCTGTCTGGCAGGGAGAGGATCGCAGCGCCTGCGCCACTTTATTGCAAGGCGGTCTCCGGCCCGATACATGGTCAGGCGCCTGCTGGGCTTTTGTCCGCGCCAATTTCAGCCAGTTTATTTATGGTTTTTACCCTTCCGCCGAGCGCTGGCGTGTTATTGCGGTCTTTATACTGGCGCTGTCGGTGCTTGTGCCGCTGTTAATCCCCGCTTTGCCGCATAAAATTATCAATGCTGCGGCAGCCTTGATTCTTGTGCCGCTGATTGGCGGTATTGTGCTGGCTGGCGGTGTTTTCGGCCTGCCTTTTGTGGATACATCGCTCTGGGGCGGTTTGATGGTAACGCTGATTATTGCCTATTGCAGCATTATTATATCGCTGCCTTTGGGGATAATGCTGGCTTTGGGGCGGCGCTGCCATATGGCGGCCTTGCGTCTGTTTTGCGTGGCCTTTATCGAAATATTGCGCGGTATTCCGCTGGTGGCTTTATTATTTATTGCCAGTGTGCTCTTTCCGCTGTTTTTGCCGCAAGGCATGAATTTTGACAAATTTCTGCGCGCTTTGCTGGCGGTTGCGCTTTTTACATCTGTCTATATTGCCGAAGCCGTGCGCGGCGGCCTGCAGGCTGTGCCCAAAAGCCAATATGAGGCGGCCGCTTCGCTGGGTTTCAGCTCGCCTTTTGCCATGGCTTTTATTGTGCTGCCGCAGGCTGTGCGGCTGGTTATCCCCGCTTTGGTCAATGTGCTGATCGGCATGTTTAAGGAAACCAGTCTGGTTTATATTATCTCTATGTATGATTTATTGGGGATTGTGCGCTCTGCCTCCATGCAGGCCAACTGGATTACCGCGCAAACGCCGGCAACCGGGTTGATCTTTGCCGGTCTGGTTTTCTGGTGCTGTTGTTTTGCTTTATCGCTTTATGCCCGCTTTCTGGAAAATTACAGCAAAAAGAGCCGGCTCACCTGAGCTGGGCAGCCATAAGAGCCGAAGCAGCGGAGGCAGCCAGGCTGTCGCCGGCCGCAGCAAGCCGGCGCATGATTTTTGAGCTTTGGCTGCGGTGATATGAGAAGGGCAAAAGCCCTCAATAAAGTGAGAGATAAAGATCTGCGCCAGCGGGCGGGGCGCGCCACCGCCTAAGCCGGGCTTACAGGCAAGAGAGCAATAGACAGGCGGCGGCAAAGCTCTTTCTATGCCCCTGTGTGAAGGGCGGCGTCTGGAGAAACCTGCCGGCCGGGCAGCAAAGCTCTGTCATGCAGGTTTAACGAAACGGGGCGGCAGCATCATAGCCGTAAAGCCAATCCAGATCGCTCAAAAAGCGCTTTTGCGGCCGCAGCCGCATCAGCCGGTTGCGGATAAAAGCAGCCGGGCCGGATAAATGATAAATAAAGCGGTTGAAATCTCCGCGCCCGGCAACGGCTTTTAGCCGCTGCTCACGCACGGCGCTAAAACGCTGTAACGCGGCCGGGCGCTCTGCCGGCGCCTTGTGCCAGAACTCCGCCGCCATAAATTGCGCCAGCGCGGCCGCATCTTCTATCGCCTGCGCCGCGCCTTGAGCGGCAAAAGGCGTAACCGCATGAGCGCAATCTCCCAGAAAAATCACCCCTTCCGTATTAGAAAAACGCGGAAAAGGCATTTGAAACAGCGGCCAGCACAGCCATGACGGCGCGGCGGCGATTATTTCCTGCAAAATCGGGTTTTTATCATGAAACAGGCGCAATAATTGCTGTTTGTCTCCCTGTTGCGACCAGCCATTACCAGGATTTTCACCTTTGGTGATAATAACAAAATTATAAACGCTGCCCTGCCGCAGCGGATAGACAACAAAATGGCTGTCTTTGCTCATATAAGCGGCAACAGAGCCGAGACTTTTTTCCGCCGTGAAAGCCGGCGGCAAATCACCCTTGGCTAAAGTGGCGCGCCAGGCAATATAAGAGCTGAATTGCGCTTTTTCACCGCAGCAGGCGGCGCGCAGGCGCGACCAGACGCCATCGCAGCATATTACGGCGCGCGCGGCCACTGTCTCGGCGGGATTTTGCGAGTGCTCCGCCGGCCGCCGATCGGCCGGCCCGGCGGCCAGATCAAGCTGAAAGCCTGTTTGCAAAGTGCCGCGCAGCCCGTTTACGCGGCAATCACCGCGATAGCGGATTAACGGGTTTTTATCAATATATTGTTTCAGAACCTGTTGTAAATCGGCGCGGTGAATAGTCCAGTAAGGAGCGTGCCAATAATGCTCGGCCAGAGCTTTTATCGGCAAATGCAGGGCGGTCAGGCCGCTATTGGCCTGGTTTAGATCGATAAAGTCAGGCTCGGCAATAAAAGGCGCCAGCGCTCCCAGCATGCCGGCGCGCTCCAGCAGCCGGGTAGCATTGGGGGCAAGCTGAATGCCGGCCCCGACTTCCCGCAGAACAGAAGACTTTTCATAAAGAGTTGAGGGGATATTCTGCGCTGCCAAAGCCAGCGCCGTCATCATGCCGGCAATGCCGGCGCCGGCAATAGCAACAGTTTTCTCGGCATTATCTGCTTCCATGGCATTACGGCCGCCGCCCGGGCGGAACCCTCCTTTATCAGGCCTTTGCCCCGGCTAGCGGCAAGAAGACTCTGCTGTTTGATCCTGTTGCTCCGGCAAAGCCGCCGCAAAGCGGTAAAGCGTGGAGCAATAAGGGCATAATATTTTACTGTCTCCCCCCATATTCAAAACAATATGCGGGTGGTCAAAAGGCGCAGGGGCACCGGCGCACATAAATTTTCTGACACGGACGGCAATCTCTTTGCGGCCGGCATTATCAGCAAAACAAGGGAGAGAATATTCTGTCATTGATGCCTCTTTGTCGAACATTATAAACGCTATCGCTGCCCTTCCGCTGCCATAAACCGGGCAAAGGAAAGAGCGCTGCCCTTCCTCCGCGCTGTCATGATGCAAAAATGCGGGCATAAGAATCGGCTGCCATATGGCGGCAAATATCTTGAATATTTTCCAATGTGCCCAGCCCGGTGCCTTTTTCCATCACCGTGGCGGCGCCGCAGGCAATGCCCAGGTGAAAAGCATCTTCTACCGTGCCGCCTTTGGCCAAAACATAAAGCGCTCCGCCGACAAAACTGTCACCCGCGCCGGAAGCGCTGATAGCCTTCACTTTTGGCGAAGGCAGGCAGATAGTCTCATTGTGCGTAGCCATAACCGCGCCTTCCGCCCCCAGCGTTACGGCAATAGCCTTGCTGATGCCGCTATGCACAAGCTGCTGCGCTGCGGCGGCAATATCTTCCGGCCTGTGATATTTTTGCCCGGTGCATTCTTCAAATTCATCCTGGCTTGGTTTTATCAGAGTAGCGCCGCCAATCTGCATGACATGCTGCAAGGCCTCGCCCGATGTATCAATAATAATTTCATCGCCGCGCGCTTTGGCCAAGGCAATAAGCTCATCATAAACCGCTACCGGCACACCGCGCGGCAGGCTGCCGCTGACAACCAGCCAGTCCCAGCTTTTATCCTCACAGGCATTGATACAGTCACGCCATTCGGAATCCTGCAAAACCGGCCCTTCGGCGATAAAACGATATTCCGAGCCGGTGGCCTGCTCGTGGATAACATTATTGATCCGTGTTTCACCGGCAATCTGGATAATTTCCTTATCTATGCGCCGCTCTTCCAGCAAATGATCCAGCACGGCGCCCATAACGCCGCCGCGGGCATAAAGCGCCAGCGCCCGGCCGCCCAGGCGATCAATAACCCGGGCCACATTGATATCGCCGCCGCCCGGGTGAAAGCTTTCATCATGCGTGCGGATTTTCTGCACCGCATCAACATGATACACTTCACAAGCGGCATCAACAGTCGGGTTAAAGGTCAAGGTCATTATCTGTTGCATGGCTTCAGGCTCCTTCATGCCGGGAAAATATCCCTTAAATTTTTTCATTCCGGCTGCCGGCCGCCGGCTCAAACAGGCGCAGCCGGCCGGCCTCATATTTCAGGGCAAGGCGGCCCTCCAGCATAGCCAGAGCCTTGCTGCCGAAAAGCTCAAACCGCCAGCCGCGCATGGCCGCAATATCGGCTTTTGCTCCCTCGGCTGCCAGCCGGCCAATATCATCGCTGCCGGCAATCAGCTTTTGCGCCAGATTATGCTCTTCAGCGACCAGTTTCAGCAGCAGCTTTAAAATTTCCACTTCACTTTTATGCTGTTCTGCCGGCAAAGAATATGCGGCAAATTGCGGCAGCCGCTTATCATCGGCGGTTTTGGCGGCTTCATGCAGCAGGCGCAGCAGGGCTGTGGTGTCAAGCGGGCGGCGCGGCGGCTTGCGCAGGCTGCGCAAGGCCAGCAGGCTTTGCCTGTCTTGCGGCAGTTGGGCGGCAATATCCAGCAGGCTGTCATCGGCAAGAATATGACCGCGCGGCAGATTATGCTGCTGCGCCTGCTGCTCCCGCCAGGCGGCGAGATGCCGCAAGGCAGCCCATTGCCGCGCCTGGCGCAATTTCCCCCGCGCGGTTTTTAATTTTTTCCAGGCCTCAGCCGGCGGCGATTGATAGGTTGCCGGCTGTGTCAGGACAGCGATTTCTTCCTGTATCCAGATTTGCCGGCCGCTCTCCTGCAACTGCCGGCTCAAAGCCTGATAAACATCGCGCAGATAGGTTACATCGGCCAGCGCATAATCTTTTTGTTTTTGTGTCAGCGGCCGGTTGCGCCAATCGGTAAAGCGGGAGGATTTATCGAGTCGGACACCGGTAATTTGATAGACCAGACTGTCATAAGCAACCGATTCGCCGTAACCGCAAGCCATGGCGGCAATCTGCGTGTCAAACAAAGGCGCCGGAACAGCGCCGCTCAAAGTAAAAATAATCTCAATATCCTGCCGCGCCGCATGAAAAACCTTCACAATATCAGGCTGTTGCATCACGGCAAAAAACGGCTTTAAATCAAGCCCGGGCGCTAAAGGATCAATCAGAGCCTGCCCGGCGGGCGAGGCCAGTTGAATAAGGCAAAGCTCAGGATAATAGGTAGACTGGCGGTGAAATTCCGTATCTACGGCAATATAAGGCGCCTGCGCCAGTTGCGTCAGGGCCTCTTCCAGAGCCGTATTGGTAGTAATAAGCGACATAAAGAGTTATAACCTTGCATGGATCAGGAACAAAAGAAGCGAAAAAGCAGCATAAACGGCCTTTGCCTTGGGCGCAATGGGATAAAATTTGCCCTCAGGCGGCAAAATTTGCTTGCTTTAAGGGCGCGCGCCTGTGTAAGTTCCGGCCATTATATGCTATATCCGGGCGGTTATTGCCCGCTGGCGGGCGCAGGCGGCTTGCCGGGGCAACAGGCAGGCTGCGGGGGCAGTTGTTAGAACAAGGCACAGGAAGACGATGAACGCTTATCGGAGCCATAATTGCGGCGCTTTGCGCCGGGCCGATGTCGGGGCGAAAGTGCGCCTTTCAGGCTGGGTTAATCGCGTGCGCGACCATGGCGGCCTGCTTTTTATTGACCTGCGGGATCATTACGGCCTGACGCAAATTGTTGTCAACCCGGATTCTGCGGCTTTTGCCGCGGCCGATACGGTGCGCAGCGAATGGGTGATTCGGGTTGAGGGTGCGGTTAAAGCGCGCAGCAGCGCCACGGTAAACCCGGCTTTGCCAACCGGCGAGGTGGAGATTTTTGCCGGCGCGATAGATGTTTTGGCAAAGGCGGAAGAGCTGCCTTTGCCGGTTTTCGGCGAGCCGGATTATCCTGAGGATATCCGGCTGAAATATCGCTTTCTGGATTTGCGCCGCGAGACTCTGCACAAAAATATTGTGCGCCGCGCGCAGATTATCGCCGCTTTGCGCCGGCTGATGCAGGAAGGCGGCTTTACCGAATACAGCACGCCGATTTTGACCGCTTCCTCACCGGAAGGGGCGCGTGATTTTCTGGTGCCGAGCCGCCTGCATGCCGGCCGGTTTTATGCTTTGCCGCAGGCGCCGCAGCAATATAAGCAATTATTGATGATGTCGGGTTTTGACCGCTATTTCCAGATTGCGCCCTGCTTCCGCGATGAAGATCCGCGCGCCGATCGCCTGCCGGGGGAATTTTATCAGCTTGATGTGGAAATGAGTTTTGTCGAGCAGGACGATGTTTTTGCCGCTATGGAGCCGGTTATCCGCGCCATATTCAAGGAATTTGGCGGCGGCAAGGCCGTGCCGGACACATTCCCCCGCATTCCTTATGATGAGGCTATGCGCAAATATGGCTCAGATAAGCCGGATCTGCGCAATCCTGTTATTATGGAGAATGTCTCGGCGCATTTCCGCGGTTCGGGCTTTAAGGTTTTTGCCAATATTCTGGCGGCCGACAGCCGGGCGGAGGTTTGGGCTATTCCGGCCAAAACCGGCGGCAGCCGCGCTTTTTGCGACCGTATGAATGCCTGGGCGCAAAAAGAAGGGCAGCCGGGGCTGGGTTATATTTTCTGGCGCAAGGAAGAGGGCGTTTTGGCCGGCGCCGGGCCGCTGGCGAAAAATCTTGGGCCGGAGCGCACGGAAGCCTTGCGCCGCCAATTAGGGCTGGGGGAAAATGACGCCTGTTTCTTCTGCGCCGGGCAGCCGCGGAAATTTGCCGCTTTTGCGGCGGCAGCGCGCGATAAATTGGGGGCAGAGCTGGGGCTGATTGATGAAAATTGTTTTGCTCTGGCCTGGATAGTGGATTTTCCTTTTTATGAGTGGAATGAAGAGGAAGGCCGCATTGAATTTTCTCATAATCCGTTTTCCATGCCGCAGGGCGGAGCGCAGGCGCTGGCGGGAAAAGATCCGCTGGCGATAAAAGCCTGGCAATATGATATTGTCTGTAACGGTTTTGAAATTGCCTCGGGCGGTATTCGCAATCATGTGCCGGAAATTATGGTGCAGGCTTTTGAAATTGCCGGCCTTTCCCGCGCTGTCGTAGAAGAGCGTTTCGGCGCTCTTTACCGCGCTTTTCATTATGGCGCGCCGCCGCATGGCGGCATGGCCGCCGGGGTGGATCGCATTGTCATGCTGTTGACCGGGGCTAAAAATCTGCGTGAAGTTTCACTTTTCCCGATGAATCAGCAGGCGGCCGATATATTGATGGGGGCGCCGTCTGAGGTAAGCGCGGCGCAGTTGCGTGATCTGCATATTCGTCTGATGCCGGGGGAGAAAAAATAAGCGGGATAAGAGAGGTTATGCCGAAATGACCGAGCGTAAAGCTGCGATTCTCTCTCGATCTTTGCCGGCCGGCGGCGCTCTTGCCCAAGCCGGCGCCGGGGAAGGGATCGCCGGCAAAAGCAAAGAAGCCGAAAACCTCAAGCCGGTTGTTTTTGCCTGCGATGAAAATTACGCCCCTTATTTGCCGACAGTGATACAATCTTTGCTTGAGCATGTTTCAGCAACGGATTGTTATGAAATCATTATTATGGATTGTTGCGCTCAGGCGCCGGCGGCCGCTTTTGCGGAGTCTGTGCGCGATGTGGCAGAAATGCTGGCACCGTATCGCAATCTTTCGCTCAGGGTGATTGCGGTAAGGGAAGCGCTGGAAAATAATGCTTTTCTGCGCCGCAATGAGCAGGCTTTAAAGCGCTATGGCTACGGCACTTATGCTCGTATTTTGATCCCCGATTTATTGGGCGCTTATGAAAAAGCGCTTTATCTGGACATTGATCATATTATTCTGGCTGATCCTGCTGAGCTTTTTGCTCTGCTGCCGGGAGACAAGCTGATAGCGGCCGTGCCGGATATCAATGTTGCCGCTTTGCGTTTGCGGCGGGATTCGCCGCGCAAACGGCTGGTTGAGCGCGAGCTGGGCCTGCGGCCGGAGCATATTACACTATTGCCAGCCCGCTGCTGTTTAATATTCAGGCCTGCCGTAAATTTGGCTTCACTGCCAAGGTTTTTGCGCTGCTGGCGCAAAATTCCGGCCTGCCTTTCCCGGATCAGGACGCTATAAATGCCGTTTGCAAAGGGCAGACAGGCTATTTGCCGCAAAAATGGGGGCGGGCTAATGCCCGTAATTTTGCCGGGCTTTGCGCTTTTATCCGCCAAAAGGGAACAGCGGAGCAGGTTGCCGTCCTATTGGGGGACTGGCGGGCGGATTCCGCCGATATAGCGCTGATTCATTATGTCAGCACACCAAAACCGTGGAACGGCATCGGGCCTGATTATTCCGGCCTGTGGTGGCGCTATGCAACGAGAACCAAAAACGGCGCGGCCTTATTATTTGCCTTGCTTTTTCCTTTAGCCAAAGCAGAGACAGGGCGTTATTGGCTTAAACGCTATAAATTATTTGGTTTGCCGCTGTTAACGGTAAAAATCTTCCCGGAGAAAATATATTATCAATGGGGCAAATGGATCTTCGCCAAAAAAATCTATGGCAAGGAAAATTGCTATATTTATATCTTCGGGCTGAAATGCCTGACGATCCATAAAAAACAGCGGTGGGCAGGGCAGCTCTAGGGCAAGGCCGATCTTTTGCTTTTATTTCCGGCAGAAATCAGCTAAAATGAGCGGCAGGGGCAAATATAGTGTTACACTAATAAAGCCGGTGGCTATGGCGCGTTTTTCAATTTTGACCTTGACAGATAAGGCCGTGCAGCGGGTTAAAGAGATTTGCGCCGGGCATAAAGAGGCGCAAGGGCTGCTATTAGGGGTTAAAAAAGGCGGTTGCGCCGGTCTGGAATATAGTATTGAGCTGGCTATGCCCGCTGTTTTGGCCGCAAAGCCGAAAATGGATAAAATAGAGCAGGGCGGCGCTGTGATATTTATTGAGCCGCAGGCCGTATTATTCCTGCTGGGGACAGAAATAGATTTTGAGGTAACGCCGCTGCGCACGGGTTTTGTCTTTAACAATCCTAATCAAACTTCGGCTTGCGGCTGCGGCGAATCAGTAGAAATCACCCCGGCCACGGCTGAAGTTTTCCGGCAGAAAATTCTATCGGCCTGAGTCGCCTCACTATTTCCCGCAATTTCGCCTGCCATGAGCGCGGGTCGATGCGGTAACAGGGGGTATGGCTATGTTAAAACCGGAAATCCCGACAGCCGCGGCTCTGCTGCTCCTGCCGCCGCCGGATTGCCTGATAGCAGCCTGACCGGCCGGCTGATGAAATTTGGGCCGAGCGCAATATCAGCCGATAAGCCGCCTGTTATCAGGAAGGCGCGGCGCTGTTTTCGTGTTCTTTCGCTTCATTCCAGAGCTTTTCCATCAGGCTTATATCGGCCTCTGTCAGGCTTTTATGCTGTTTGCGCAAGCTCTTTTCAATATAAGTAAAGCGGCGGCGAAATTTCTGATTGCTTTGTTTCAGGCCGGCTTCAAAAGCGACTCCTATTTTTCGCCCCAGATTTATCAGGGTAAAGAGCACATCGCCATATTCGGCGCTTTGCTCTGCTTTATCGCCTTTTTCTATGGCTTCCTGCAATTCGGCCAGCTCTTCTTGCACTTTGTGCAAAACCGGCAGCGCGGCAACCCAGTCAAAGCCTGCTGCTTCAGCCTGTTGCTGCAATTTGGCCGCTTCCAGCACGGGCGGCAAAGCCGGGGAGACTGTGTCGAGGCTGTAAACAGGAGCTTGCCCTTTGGCTGCTTTTTCCTGTTCTTTAATGCTTTGCCATTGCCGCCGATGCGCCGCCAGGTCAAGCCTGGCAGGTTTAGCCGCGTTTTCGCCAAATATATGAGGGTGCCGGCGGGTAAGCTTGGCAGTAAGCGCCTGCACGACCGTGTTAAAATCAAAGCTGCCTTCTTCTTCCGCCAGCCGGGCATAATAGATAATCTGCAACAGCAGATCGCCCAGCTCTTCACATAAATCCGGCCTGTTGCCGCGGTAAACGGCATCAAGCACTTCATAGGCTTCCTCTATGGTATAAGGGGCGAGAGAATGAAAATCCTGCTTTATATCCCAGGGGGAGCCGCTTTGCGGCTGCCGCAGAGCGGCGATCAGGGCGCGCAAGGATTCTATATTGTCTGTTCCTTCCATAAAAATCTCTCCATTGCTGATATTTGGGGAGTATAATAGCGGCCCAAAGCGGACGGCTTGTCTTTTGCGGCAATGTGCTCCAAAATAAAAGAAGGGCGCGGCAGGCGCAAGCTTTTAATGAAACAGGTGAATTTATGACCATTATGATAACAGGCGGCGCCGGCTATATCGGCTCCCATATTTGCGTTTCTCTTTTATCACGCGGCCATTCTGTTATTATTGTTGACAATTTTGCCAATAGCCACAGGCAGGTGGTGGAGCGTATTGCAAAAATAGCCGGCAAAAAGCCGATTTTGGCCACAGGCGATATTCGCGACCGCGCTTTTTTAGACAATCTGTTTGCCGCGCATAAATGCCGCGCCGTTATTCATCTGGCCGGGTTGAAAGCGGTGGGGGAATCGGCGCTGCGCCCGCTGGACTATTATGATTGCAATGTCTATGGCAGCCTGTGTCTGTTACAGGCGATGCAGGCGGCCGGGGTTAAAAAATTTATTTTTTCTTCTACCGCCACGGTTTACGGCGTGCCGCGCTATTTGCCCTATGATGAAAAACACCCTTTGGCGCCGGAAAATGTTTACGGCCGCAGCAAACTGATGGTAGAAACCATAATGGCGGATCTCTATGCGGCCGATCCCGCCTGGAGCTTTGGCATTTTGCGCTATTTCAACCCGGTCGGCGCGCATGAAAGCGGCCTGATAGGAGAAGATCCGCGCGGGCACCCTGATAATTTAATGCCGATTATTGCGCAAGTGGCCGGCGGCCGGCGGGAAAAGCTGACAATATGGGGCAATGATTACCCAACGGCTGACGGCACCGGGCGGCGCGATTATATTCATGTTGTTGATCTGGCTGATGGCCATGTGGCAGCGCTGGAGCATCTGGAAAAGACCGGGCTGAATGTTTATAATCTGGGTTGCGGCAAGCCTTATAGTGTTCTTGAGGTCATTCATGCTTTTGAGCATATTTCCAACCGCCCGATAGTTTATGATATTGGCCCGCGCCGCCCCGGTGATATAGCGGAATTTTATGCTGATGCCGCTGCTGCCAAACAAGAGCTGGGCTGGGAGGCGCGGCGGGATTTACGCTCTATGTGTGCGGATATGTGGAATTTTCAGGTAAAAAACCCGCAAGGTTACCAGAGCTGACGGCTCTCAGGCCTGATTTCGGCCAAAATCTTTGCCAATATTGCGGTTTGGCCGCAGTTTCGGGCCGCTCCTATTGAGCTTCGGCCAAGGCGCTGTTTTTTCATTGCTTTGGCCGGTTTTATGAAATTATGGCTTGTCCCGGCTTTTATCTTTATGGCCAAGGCGTTTTTGCCGCGCCGCTCTATTGCGGCATTTTATAAATTTGCCTTATCCTCCTGCCGCTCTTTTATCGGCCAGGCTGAGACAAGGGAGCGGTAAGGCCCTGTGCCGGTTATTTTCGGCCGTTTTTCCAGCGCTTGTGGAACCATAGCCATTGCTCAGGATATTCACGAACCCAGCCCTCAACAATAAGATTCAGCTTTTGCGTGGCGGCGATAATGTCAATAGTGCCGTCTTTCTGCCGCGGCAGCGGCAAAGCCGGGTAAAGCTCCAGCCGGTAACGCCCCTTGGGCAGGCGAATGCAGCGGGCAGGGTAAACCGCACAATCAAATTGCCGCGCCAGCTTGGCCAGCAGCGGGTTGGTTTTTACCGGGCGGTTAAAAAAACGGCCCTTAATACCGCGATTAAATTTTTGATCCACCAGCACGCCAATATTGCCGCCTTTTTCCAGCACATTGGCCAAAGCCCAGGCCGATCCGGCTTTAGAGGGCACAAGATGCCCCATATTAGTGCGCCGCGCCTGCAAAACCCGTTTGGCAATATAAGGATTATTCGGCGGGCGAAACAGCGCCGTTACCTGCAGATCAAAAGCAGCGGCGCAAATCGGCAAAAGCTCAAAATTGCCTGTATGCGCGGTGAAAAATATATGCGGCTTTTTTTCTTCACGCAGGGCGGTAAATATCTCTACCCCTAAAACCTCAATCAGCCCCGGTTTTTCGGCAGAGGGATCAAAATCAAAAATCTTGTCAAGATAGACATATTCGGCAAACAGGCGGCCGACATTATCCCACATGCCGCGAGCAATAGCACGGCGTTCCTGCTCTGATTTTTCCGGGAAAGCGGCGCGCAAATTCCGCAAAGCCACTTTATGCCGCCCGCTCATCGGCCCGAGAAAACGCGCCAGCCAGGCAAAAAAGCCAATGCCCTGCCGGGCAGGGAAGAGCTTCAAGCCGGCAAGACACAAAAAAACCGCCGCGGCGGTCAGCCAGTCCCAGCCGCGTTTGAGAGCTTTTTTCAGCGGGCGCCATAAAGACTTCATAATACCCTTTAATTTCACCGCATAACCGGCCTGTTTTTCAGGCAATTTCTATTATAATTTTACCGAAAACATTGCGCTCTTCCATGCGCTGCAAAGCCTTGTCAATAGCATGAAACGGCGCCACGGTATCAATAACCGGGCGCACCAGACCTTGCGCCATTTTTTGCATGGCATCAGCCATATTTTCCATGCGGCAGCCGAAAGAGCCAAAAATTTTAAGCTGCTGCTGGAATAATTGCATCAAATTCATCTGGGTGGAAATGCCAGACGTGGAGCCGCAGGTAACCAGACGGCCGCCGCGTTTCAGGCAGAGCATGGAGCCGGCCCATGTATCGGCGCCGACATGCTCAAAAACCACATCAACACCGATTTTTTTGGTCAATTTGCGCACCACGCCCTCAAAGCGATCCTTGCGGTAATTGATAATATGATCGGCGCCTAAAGCCGCGGCTTTGGCCTTTTTGTCATCAGAGCCGACCGTGCTTATCACCGTGCAGCCCATTTTTTTGGCCAGTTGAATGGCGGCGGAGCCGATACCGGAGCCGCCGGCATGAACAAGAATTGTTTCCCCCGGCTGTAATCTGGCATTATCAAACAGCATATGCTCAACCGTGCCGAACGTTATCGGTGCCACCGCCGCGGCGATAGCGTCCAGCCCCGGCGGCGCCGGCACCAGGAGACGCGCCGGCAGGTTAACCGCTTCACAGGCGAAGCCGTCCAGATGAAAACCGTAAACCCCGCCGACATGGGTGCAGAGATTATCTTGCCCGCTGCGGCAGGCGGCGCATAAGCCGCAGGTTCTGGCGCCGTAAATGGCAACGAGCTGGCCAGGCAGAACCGAGCTTACGCCTTCCCCCAGCGCTATCACTTCTCCGGCGGCTTCCGCTCCGATAATGAGCGGCATTTTTCTTTTGGCAAAAGCCATGCCGCGCCAGCCCCAAACATCAATATGATTAAGCGCTACGGCCTTGATTTTTACCGTAACCTCACCCGGCGCCGGCTTGCCCGGCGCGGCAATATTGGCAATTTCCAGTTTGCGATTGGCGGATAATTGCAAGGCACGCATCGATTTGTCCTTATAATAGGCTCCGATGCGGTTAAAAGCGGAAAAGAGTCAAGGCTGAAAAGCGCGCAATACCAGGCTGGTATTTTGCCCGCCAAAACCAAAAGAATTGGAAAGAACGGCAGCGACCGGTTTTTTGCGGCTATGATTGGGCACAACATCAAGGGGGATAGTTTCGTCTGCCTTATCATAATTGATAGTGGGAGGAATAAGGCCGCTCCTGATGGTCAGGAGAGAAAAAACCGCCTCTATCGCCCCGGCTGCCGTCAAAGTATGGCCAATCATCGATTTATTGGAAGAAACGGGAATATGCGGCAAAACCTCGCCAAAAACTGTCGACATGGCCAGATATTCCATTTTTTCATTTTCCGGCGTCGATGTGCCGTGCGCGTTGATATAATCAATCGCCTGCTTGTCCAGCCCGGCATCAGCCATTGCCGCCCGCATCGAGCCGATAGCCGGCGAGGCATCAGGCTTGGAGCGGGTGCGGTGAAAATCATCAGCCGTTTCACCGCAGCCGGCAACAAGGCCCAGAATATCCGCCCCGCGCGCCAGCGCCGTATCCAGCTCCTCCAGCACCAGAGCGCCGGAACCTTCCGCCATAACAAAACCGTCCCGATCTTTTGAAAAAGGTTTTGAGGCCTTTTCCGGCGGCTCATTATGGGTAGACAAAGCGGAAAGCAAAGAAAAGCGGATTAAAGCCTCGGCTGAAACCGAGCCGTCTGTGCCGATAACCAGCACCCGCTTTTCGCCGCGCCGGATAGCCTCAACCCCCATTTGAATAGCGGTAGCGCCGGAAGCGCAGGCGGTGGAAAGGGAAACGGGCAAGCCGCTTGTGCCGAAATCCCGCGCCAGCCGCTCGGCAATATGGCCGAACTGGGTTGTATCAAAAAAATCTCTGTGACTTTGGCGGCGGCATTCCGCCAATATCAGCGCATAGGAAGGAGGAGGGCAGGCGGCCCCCAAATGCTGCCGGACAAGATTATCGAGGGCGAAACGGTTTTTCCAGTCCAGCTCTACCGGCGGCGTGGCCAAAACCAGCCGCCCGCCAAAATTGCCCCGTTCAAGGCCGGCCTGCTCAACCGCCTCGCCGGCCGAGAGCCGCGCCAAAGCCTATGACAAAAGCGAGGCGCCGGCCGCGCTTTCCGGCAAAAAATCTACCGTGCCGGCAATAGTGGTGCGCAGGCCGGCGGTAGGAAAACGGCTGATTTCATGAATGCCGCTTATCCCGGCTGTCAATTTCCGCCAGTTTTCTGCTTTGCCCCGGCCGAGGGAAGAGACAAGCCCCATGCCGGTTACCGCTACAATCGGCCGCCCCTGTTTATCTGTATTTCTGCTCATTTATATCCGCCACCCATAGGCTCCGGCATGACAGGCCGGAGCTGTTTCAGGCATAAATGCAGCCGCCTTTGCCGGGCAGATACATAAAATTATATTTTCGTCAGCCGGGCAAGACCTTCTGCCCGATCAATCCCCGCTATTATGGCCAAAGCGGCAGCAAGCGGCTCTTCACAGGCCGGCTCTTTCTCTTCCAGCGGGGCAAAAGCCCGGCCGTGATGAAGCGCCAAAGCCGCCAAAGCCACGGCAAAAGGAAATTGCGCCTCGCGCATATGGCCAAACAAAGTGCTGAAAGCGCGATAGGCAAGGCCGCTTTGCCGCAAAGCCTGCTCTTCCTGTTTTGTAACCTCATGGACACCGGAAGCGCCGCTTACCGCAAATTTTATTTTTTTATCCGCATTCGCCGTTTGTATCATCGCCGACAGGGTTGCCGGCAAAGGCTGCTTTTGCCGGTTTGTCTGATCGGTTATAACCGCCTCAATTTCAGCATAGGCGCGCGCGCCGCGCTTTTGGGCATGATCGGCGCTTTCCAGCACCAGAAAAACGCCGGCTGTCCCGGTAATCAGACCGCCGCCGGCCTGTTCCCCCGGCCTGCTGCGGCGGCGCGACCAGACCGGAGCATAATCGCCGGCCTGCAGGTAAGCATTAAGCTCCTGCCCCAGCAGCATATCATAATGCTCGGCATTATAGGAAGAGCCGACCAGTATATGACTGCTCTGACCGGAACGGATCCGGGCAAAAGCGGTTTCCAGAGCCGCAAGGCCGCTGCCTTCTTCTCCCATAAAACTGCGGGAAGAGCCGGTAATTTTATGAACAATGGAAATATTGCCGGCCAGCAGGTTGGAAAGCTGCGCCAGAAACAAGGTCGGGCGCAGCTCTGTCAACAGGCTCTGATTGAGCATCTGGCCGCGCTCTTCCTCATTGGCGCATTGCCGCCCTTTGGCCAGAATCTGGGCGTCAACGGCAATATCGCGCTCACCGCCGCCGGCGGCAATGATCATATCCATGGCAGCCGTCTGCTCTTCCTGCCCTTTGAGGCCGGCATCTTCCAGCGCCAGCCCGGCGGTATAGGTGCCGAGCCGCTGCCATAGCTCCATTTGCCGCTGATCGCTGCGGCGGGGGATTTGCCTGCTCCAGTCCACCGCGCCAAGCTTGTGCACAATATAAGGAGCAAAGCTTGTTTTATCCAGATCGGGAGCCTGCGGCGCGCTGACGGCATTCCAATGCACCGCCGCGCCTTCCCCCATGGAAGAGAGAAGCCCGATACCGGTGATAAGGACAGAATTACCCTGCATGATAAAGCATCGCCAATCTTTGCATAATTCACCTGCCGGCCGGGCATGGCGGCAAAACCCGCCTGCCGCCCGGGTATAAAAGATTTATCAATCCTTTTTGGCGGCAACAAGAGCATCAATCTTGGCGCAGAGATTTTTGAGGACAAAATATTCCTCTTTGTCTACTTTGCCTTCATTAACTTCCTGTGTCCATTGTTCCAGCGGAATTTTAATGCCGAAAGTTTTGTCAATAGCAAAAACAATATCAAGAAAATCAAGGCTGTCTATGCCCAGATCATCAGTATTGCTGTCAGGCGTGATGACGGCGCGGTCAATTTCGCTGGTTTCGGCAATAATATCGGCAACTTGATCAAAAGTAGAAGACAAATCCGTGATTCCTTATTATCTGAAGCCGTTAAACCGGGCCGGATTAAACGGCTGCGGCCAACAGGCCTGGCGCAAACCGGGAATATACCCCCCTTTAGCATGATATTTACCTGATGGCAATTTTTTGCAGCCCGTAACCGCAGACTTATCAAACAAAAACAGCAAGCCGCCCGGGCACGGCCTGCTGTAGCGCGCCAGTGCTCTCTGTCAGCCCGGCAGGAGCCGTTTGCCGCCGGCCCTGGCCGCCTTTAGCGCGGCTTGTGAATTTTGGCTGCTTTGTCGGCAATTTCCACCACGGCCAGAGCTGTCATATTGATAATGCCGCGCGCTGTAACGGACGGAGTTAAAATATGCACAGGCGCGGCAGAACCGAGCAAAATCGGCCCGATATGCAGAGCCTCACAGCGTTTTTTCAGCACATTAAGGGTGATATTGGCAGCATCAAGATTAGGGAAAATCAGCAGATTTGCTTCCCCCTTCAAGCAGGAAGACGGCAAAATGCGATTGCGCAATTCCTGCGACAAGGCGGCATCGCCGTGCATTTCACCGTCAGCGGCAATATCGGGGTAAAGCCGGCGGAATTTTTCGGCCGCCTGCCGCATTTTCATGGCGCTGTCGCTGCGGCGCGAACCGAAATTGGAATGCGACAAAAAGGCGATTTTCGGCTCAATGCCGAAACGGCGCACCTCACGCGCCGCTTGCTCCGCAATATAAACCAGCTCATCACTGTCAGGCTCAAAACCGACATAGGAATCGGCCAGGAACAGCGAGCCGTTTTGTGACACCAGCAGGCTCAGAGCGGCATAATGCCCGCCTTGCGGCGCCGTGCCGATAATGCGCTCCACCAGGCTGAGATTTTCATCAAACCGGCCGGACAAGCCGCACAGCATGGCCTCTGCCTCGCCGCGCAGCACCGCCAAAGCGGCAATAGTGGTGGTTGATGTGCGCACCAGCGTTTCGGCAATTTGCGGAGTAATGCCGCGCCGGCCGGCTATCTTGTGCAATAAATGCACATATTGGCGGTAACGCGGATCATCTTCCGGATTGATAATTTCAAAATCTGTCCCGGCCTGGATTTTCAGGCCAAGGCGGCGCAGCCGTGTATCAATAACAGCGGGGCGGCCGATCAAGGTCGGCCGGGCAATATTTTCCTCGATAACGGCCTGAGCCGCGCGCAGCACGCGCTCATCTTCCCCGTCAGAATAGATAACGCGCTTATGCTCCGCCTTTTTGGCGGCGGCAAAAATCGGCTTCATAACAAAGCCGGTGCGGAAGACAAAGCGCTCCAGGCGCTCACGATAGGAGTCCATATTATCCAGGGGGCGGTTTGCCACGCCGCTGGCCATGGCCGCTTGCGCCACAGCCGGGGCAATATGGATAAGCAGGCGGGAATCAAAAGGCGAGGGGATCAAATGTTCCGGCCCGAAAGCATGATAGCCGCCTTCGGCGTCATTTTCACTTGCTTCCGGCTCTTCCTGCGCCAAAGCGGCAATAGCGCGCACCGCCGCCATTTTCATCTCTTCATTTATGGCGCTGGCGCCTACGTCCAGAGCGCCGCGGAAAATATAAGGGAAGCACAAAACATTATTAACCTGATTGGGGAAGTCTGATCGGCCGGTGCAGATCATGGCGTCCGGCCGGGCTTTGCGCGCTTCATCGGGCATAATTTCCGGTGTTGGGTTGGCCAGCGCCATAATCAGCGGTTTATCGGCCATTTTCTTCAGCATTTCCGCTTTCAGCACACCGCCGGCGGAAAGGCCGAGAAAAATATCGGCGCCGGCAATAATGTCAGCGAGTTTGCGCGCTTTGGTTTCTTTGGCGTAAGCGTTTTTCCAGCGATCCATATGCTCTGTCCGGCCTTTATAAACCACGCCGGACAGATCGCTTATCCAGATATTGCCCACTTTTGCCCCCAGATGCACCAGCAGATTAAGGCAGGCAATAGAGGCGGCGCCGGCGCCGGAGGCAACAATTTTAATATTTTCCAGCTTTTTGCCGGCGAGTTGCAGGCCGTTTAAAATAGCGGCGGCAACAATAATCGCCGTGCCGTGCTGATCATCATGAAAAACCGGAATTTTCATAATTTTGCGCAGCCGATCTTCAATCTCAAAACATTCCGGCGCTTTAATATCTTCCAGATTGATGCCGCCAAAAGTCGGCTCCAGCGCGGCGACTGTGTTAACCGCCGTGTCGATATCCGGGGCATTGATTTCAATATCAAAAACATCAATATCGGCAAATTTTTTAAACAGGACGGCCTTGCCTTCCATAACCGGCTTGCCGGCCAGCGGGCCGATATTGCCCAGCCCCAGAACCGCAGTGCCGTTGGAAATGACCGCCACCAGATTGCCGCGCCCCGTATATTGCGCCGCCAGGCTCGGATCATCGCGAATAGCAAGACAAGGCGTTGCCACGCCGGGGGAATAGGCAAGGGCGAGATCCCGCTGGTTATCAAGCGGTTTGGTGGCCTGAATGCCCAATTTACCCGGCTTTGGCAGGCTGTGATAATCAAGCGCCGCTTTTTCGAATTCCGACAAGACTTTTTTACCTTTATCGGCTGTCTTTTTATCTTTCACCATGTTCGCCTCGATGTTTTTTGCCTGATAAGACGGCCGCCCGCTCGCCGGCGAGACATAAAGCCCGCTTTGCGGCCGCCATGCCGCAATTCTGCAACAGAATCGCCCGGCGACAAAGGATTTTTGTCTGTCAAATCAGGCTTTTTTCTGTCTTTGCCGTTTTATGCCCGGTCAAAGGCCGGATTTCAGCGTTTTAGCGGCCAAAAGAACGGAATTTTAGCGTTATATTAAGCATAATCGGCCAGAATAAAGCTTATCAAGGCCATAAAAGCCGTAATTTGCCCGGTTGCAGCCGATGAGTCTTGCGGTTATGGCTCATATAGGCTAAGAGGTGAAGCCGCTTTTCAGCTTGCCTTGATAAGTATTTGAATTCGGTATGAAACAGGGTTCAAGCGCCCTGTTGTTGTGGCGGTTTTTTTGTTCCGGCAAGGCCGTTTTGCTTTTGTAGATTTTGATTTGAGAACTATGTTTGTAAAAAAACTGCCTGTTTATAATCCGTCTGATGAGCCGGCCGTAACAGAACGGCGCGAAGGCCGTATTTTAACCGTTGAGCTGCGCGGTTTCTGGGATACGGGGACGGCGGCTGCGCTCGATGAGACGATGCGGCGGCTGGAAAAAACGGAAGCCGGAACGGTTATTATTGATCTTGCCCGGATCACCCGGCTGGATACGGCCGGCGCCTGGCTGATTGAGCGCCTTTATCGCCGGCTGAAGGGCAATCGGCGGCAGGTTTCCTTTGTCGGCGCCAAAGAAGGCTGGCTGGATTTGTTTCAGGCGGTCGGCAAGCCGCTTGATGAAACGGAAGTGTTTGACAAGCCGCCGAAAATATCCTTTTTTCAGCGTGCGCTGGGGGGGCTGGGCGGCTCTGTGGTCAATGGCGGCCATGATTTTAAGCTGGCCATGTTTATTCTCGGCTCCGTTATTCTCGGCACCCAGTTAAAGAAAAACCGCAAGCGCAGCGCCGTAAGCATGCCCGCTCTGGTTAATCAGATGGACAAAATGGGGGTTGGCGCGGTTCCCATTATTATTCTGATGTCCTTTATTGTCGGCGCCATTATTGCCCAGCAGGGCGCTTTTCAGCTGCGCCAGTTCGGGGCTGAAATTTTTACCGTTGATCTGGTCGGCATTCTGGTTTTTCGCGAGCTGGGCGTGCTGTTGACGGCGATTATGATTGCCGGCCGCTCCGGCAGCGCCATTACCGCCGAAATAGGCTCCATGCGCATGCGGGAAGAGACGCATGCCTTGCAGGTTATGGGGCTTAACCCGATCAGTGTGCTGATATTTCCGCGCCTGGTGGCGCTGGCGATTGTTCTGCCCTTATTGACGATTATAGCGGATCTGGCGGCGCTGATCGGCGCCGGGCTTATTGCCGATCTTTACTCCAATATTTCGGTTGATGCCTTTATGGCGCGGCTGGCTGACAGTGTGCAGCTGACAACCTATTTTGCCGGCCTGATCAAAGCGCCGTTTATGGCGCTGATTATCGGCGTTATTGCCGCGGTAGAAGGGCTGAAAGTCGGCGGCAGCGCCGAATCCCTGGGTTTGAGCGTTACTTCATCGGTGGTTAAATCTATCTTTTGGGTAATTATTGTCGACGGCTTTTTTGCCATATTTTACGCCGCCATCAATTTTTGACGGAGCAGTTTCCGCCTCTTTACCGGCAAAATCCGGGCGGAATGGAGCACATATATGAACAAAAATCAACCTCCGGCTCCCGCCATGGAAATAGACAAGATTGATCCCGTTATTTCTGTGCGCGGGGTAACGGTTCGCTTCGGCAATAAAACCATTTTAAACAATCTTGATCTTGATGTGCGCCGCGGCGAAATTTTAGGTTTTATCGGCCCTTCCGGCGCCGGTAAATCGGTTTTGACGGGGACAATTCTGGGGCTTAACCGCAAGGCGGCCGGCGATATTCGCATTTTGGGGCGCAATATTGACAAAGCCAGCCCGGCAGAAAAAATCGGCATTGATATGCGCATGGGGGTTTTGTTTCAGCAGGGCGCTCTGTTTTCCGGCCTGACGGTGCTGGAAAATATTCAGGTGCCGATGCGGGAATATTTGCAGGTTTCGCCGGAGCTGATGGACGAGCTGGCGCGTGTCAAAATAGAGCTGGTCGGGCTGGCGGCCGATGCCGCCGCCAAATATCCGGCAGAATTATCCGGCGGCATGATCAAACGCGCCGCGCTGGCGCGCGCTTTGGCGCTTGATCCGGCTATTGTCTTTCTTGACGAGCCGACCTCCGGGCTGGATCCGATCAGCGCTGCGGCTTTTGACGAGCTTATTGTCAGCCTGCGCGATATTATGGGGCTGACTGTCTATATGGTCACCCATGATCTGGACAGTATTTACTCTGTCTGCGATCGGATAGCGGTTCTGGGTGACAAGCATATTATCGCCGAGGGAACGGTGGCTCATATGCAGCAGCTTGATATCCCCTGGATTAAAGCCTATTTTCACGGCCGCCGCGCCAGACAGATGGTTGTGCCCCCAAAGCATGGCCTCAAACCCGGCCAGGCTGGGGAAGAACAGGTAACAAGGTAAGAAAAGATGGAAACTAAAGCCAATTACACTCTTGTCGGCATTTTTACGGTCGTGGCGCTTTTTTTCGCCTTTGTCCTGGTTTACTATACGGCGCGGCTGGGCGATCGCTCCAATCTGCAGCCTTTGGATTTGCGCATTCCCGGCTCTGTGACCGGCTTGAGCGAAGGCAGTCAGGTGCTGTTTAACGGCATTCGTGTCGGCCAGGTGCGCCGCCTGATGCTGGATCCTTCCGACCCTAATATGGTGATCGCCAAGACGGCGATTAACGGCGCTACTCCGGTTACCCGCTCCACTCAGGCCACATTGGGCTTTCAGGGCCTGACGGGGATTGCTTTTGTCCAGCTCAGCGGCGGCAGCCTGGAAGAGCCGAATTTGCTGCAGGAGGCCGATAAAGCCGGCGCTGTCGCCCGTATTGACGCCGATCCCTCGACTTTGAACAATCTGCTGGCAACGGCGCAGGATATTTTTGCCCGGGCGGATTCCATTCTCGGCGATCTGGAGGGCTTTACTCATGATGCGCGCGGGCCTTTGCTCCAGACCGTCAAAAATGCCGATGCCTTTACCTCTGTTTTAAAAGACAAAAAAGACGATATTGCCTCTATTCTTGACAATGGCAAGGAAATGATGGCGCAGCTTAACCAGTCGTCACGGCATATAGACGGCCTGATGGCCAAGCTTGATACTTTATTGTCTCCAGATGATAAAAACAGCCTTGCGGCACAATTACACCAGACGCTGGACGGCATTCAGCAGGCGGTTAAAACCTTGAATGCCCATATTGGGCCGATTGCCGCCAATTTACAGAATTTCTCCGGTCAGGGGCTGCGTCAGATTCAGGCTCTGGCGATTGACAGCCGGCAATCTATCCAGCGCATTGAGCGCAGTTTGTCGGATTTAGAGCAAAATCCGCAGCGTATTATTTTTGGCGGGCAGGGTTCTGTGCCGCAATATAATGGGAGATCAGGCCGGTGATGAATATGTTAGTATGCGGCAGTGAGCGAGTATCCGCCAGTTTACAGGGAAACAGGAAAAAAGTGACCAGTAAAATTGTTATTATGTCTTTGTGCGCCGCTTTAGTCTCCGGCTGCGGCTCTACCGTCAAGCAGACCTTTGATCTCAGCCCGGCCTATAAAAGCGCCGCGGCGGTGAAAACACCGCGCAAGCGGCTGCAAATTCTGGTAGCCAATCCCGGCGCTTTAAAAACGCTGGACGGCCAGGATATTGTTATCCGCGAGGCCGGCGGCTCAGTCGCTTATCTGAAAAAAGCGCAATGGAGCGACCGCCTGACCAATATTGTGCAAATGCGGCTGTTGCAGGCTTTGGAAGATACCGGGCATTTTGCCGGTGTCGGCCGGCCGGGAGATGGGCTAAACGCCAATTATCAGCTTATTACCGATCTGCGCGTCTTTAGCGTCGATGTTGACAGCCAGGGGAAATTTGCCAATGTGGAAATTGCCGCCAGATTGATGGACGATAAAACCGGCAATGTGCGCAAAAGCCATGTCTTTTCAGCCAGAAAGCGCCTGGAAGGCTCCGGCAATGCCAATTATGCCGCTGCTCTGGATCAGGCCTTTTCGGTAGTCTTGCAGGATATTGTCCATTGGACAGAGCGGGCGCTCTGAAGCCGGCTTTTACCGCCCCTTATATAAGCTGAAAAAGCGCTGCCGATGAGCAGCGCTTTTTTATGCCTAGCCAAAGCGGAGACACGCCCCGCTTTGGCGGCTTGTTGACAAGGTTTTTGCCGGCCGCTTATTGATTGGCGGTAACATTCAGGCTTAAAAGATCAATCAACTGCTCAGGCGACAGGCCTAAAGCCAATAATATCGCCGAAAAAGCTACCGGTTTTTGCGGCCGCGCGGTTATCTGCAGGGATTGCGGCTTATCCAGAAAAGCATTGATCTGGCCGGCAACCCGGTCGGCAAAAGCGGTATCGCGGAAGTTCTGGGTATTTTGCAAAACATTGGCTTTGAGAACCGAAACAATCTCCTGCCGCGCTACAGCCGAAGTTTTGCTCATATAGTCCAGAATACGGCCGGCGAGAGAATTATCCTGATAGGTCAGGGTGAAGGCATTAAAGTCAAGCTGTGTTGCCAAAGCCAGCGCTGTCCGGCTGAATTGCTGCTGCTGCTGTTTGTCCGGGTTTTTGTTTTCCGCCTGTTGCAGCGCCAGCTTCTGATAGGCATTGGCAAATTGCTGGGTAACGCCGCTTAAAGCGCCGCTGAAACTCAGGCTGCCAAGCTGATCGGCCACCAGCTTATATTCGCCAATATCCAGATCACCCTTTTGCGGATCCCAAACCGCTGAGGCAGAAAAATTGCCGCGAATTTTATCATAGCCTAAAGCATTGAGCATAGCTTTGGCATCTTGGCCTTCTTTCCCCGGCCAGGCCGCGGGATCATAGGTAAAAGAGGCAATTTTACTGGTATTTTCAAACTGACCGGCGCCTTTTTGCTCATATTGCGCTGTTATATCATCGAGGCTCAGAGTTGTTTTACCGTCAGCCTGATAGGTAATGTTTTTCACTGTGACATTTTTATAGGGCAAATATTGGGCGATAGTGTAAATTTTGCCCTTCGGGCTGATATGCGCCTGTGAAATAACGATATCCCGCACAATAATGCGATCGCTGCCGCTGCCGGCCTTTTTCGCCTCTGCCAGACTGTCGCTGCCGGCGGTAATGCTGTCAACATTAAAAGAGCCGTCTGCCGCGGCGGTCACCTGATTAAAGCCAAGCGTGCCCAGATAAATCGGCAGCGAGGGCGTGCTGCCGCTGTTTTGCTGCAGCAGGCGCGCATTTTTGAGAGTGAGATTGTCTTTATCAACGGCAAGATTTTGATATTTCAAAGTCAGGCCGTAAGGCTGCATACCGTCCTGAAGGACATCGACAAAAGCTTTGCCGTCCAGCGCCAGAGCCGAGCCGGAACAGGCGAGAGACAAGGCAAAAGCGGCAGTGAGGCAGCGCGGGGCGCGTTTAAAACCGGCGGAAACAGACATAATTATACCTTTCACAAGCGGCTTGCCGAAAAATTTGCCGAATTGCAAAATTTATCGTAAATTGAAGCCGTTATCAGCGCTGTCTAGCAACTATTCTGCCGTCTGGCAAGCCTGTTGCCGTTTTATCCGGGCAAAGCCTGTGCCGGCGCTGCGGCTGCCTTGCCGCTCGCGCCGGCTGCCGGGCTTTTAAAGCGGCTGTCCCTTGCCGTTTTATCTTGCAATCTTATTTGTTTTTTTCGTAAATATTGCGGGGGCAGGCGCGCCAAAGGCGGCAGGCCGGGTTTTCTCCGCCGCCGCCGGCTTTGCCGCAGCGCATTTATTTTAAGGCCAGGGGTTACGCCATGTCGCAAAGCATTGATCGGGGGGGCATTGATCGAGTGGGGCTGAAAACCGCGCTGGAAGAGCGTTATCTGGCTTATGCGCTGTCAACCATTATGAACCGCGCCTTGCCGGATCTGCGCGATGGCCTGAAGCCGGTGCATCGGCGCATTGTGCACGCTATGCGGCTGTTAAAGCTGCACCCGGACCAGGCTTATGCCAAATGCGCCCGCATTGTCGGCGATGTTATGGGTAAGTATCACCCGCACGGCGATGCTTCTATTTATGATGCGCTGGTGCGCATGGCGCAGGATTTTTCGGTGCGCTACCCGCTGGTCGACGGCCAGGGCAATTTCGGCAATATTGACGGCGACAGCGCCGCCGCCATGCGTTATACTGAGGCGCGCATGACGGCGGTATCTACCCTGCTTTTGCAGGGGATAGAAGAAAATGCCGTTGATTTTCAGCCGACTTATAATGAAGAAGATAGCGAGCCGGCTGTCCTGCCGGGCGCTTTCCCCAATATTCTGGCCAATGGCGCCAATGGCATTGCTGTCGGCATGGCGACTTCTATCCCCCCGCATAATGTGGCGGAATTATGCGCTGCGGCGTTACATTTGATTGCCCATAATGAGGCCTCGGATCAGGATTTGCTGCGTTTTATCCCCGGGCCGGATTTCCCCACCGGCGGCGTGCTGGTGGAAGAGACGGGCAATATTGCCGAGGCCTATGCCAGCGGGCGCGGCAGTTTCCGCCTGCGGGCGCGCTGGCAGAAGGAAGAAACCGGCCGCGGCGCTTACCGCATTATTGTAACTGAAATCCCCTATCAGGTGCCAAAAGCCCGGCTGATTGAAAAAGTGGCCGATCTGCTGCTGGCGCGCAAATTGCCGCTTTTGGACGATATTCGCGATGAATCGGCAGAAGATATTCGCATTGTGCTGGAGCCGAAAAACCGCGCCGTCGATGCGGAATTGCTGATGGAATCGCTGTTCAAACTGACCGATTTTGAGGCGCGCATTCCGCTCAATATGAATGTGCTGAGCGCCGGGCGGATCCCCAATGTTTTATCGCTGAAAACCGTCTTGCAGCAATGGCTGGAGCACCGCCGGGAGGTGTTGCAGCGCCGCTTGCGCCACCGGCTCGACAATATCGCCAAAAGGCTGGAAATTCTTTCCGGCTATCTGGTTGCTTATCTTAATCTTGATGAAGTTATCCGCATTATCCGCGAGGAAGATGAGGCAAAAGCGGTTTTGATACGGCGCTTCGCCCTGAGCGATATGCAGGCGGAATCGATTTTGAATATGCGCCTGCGCTCGCTGCGCCGGCTGGAGGAATTTGAAATCCGCCGCGAATTTGACGCTTTAAGCGCCGAAAAAGCGGAAAAAGAGGCTTTATTAGCCTCAAGCGCCCAGCAATGGCAGGCGCTGGCGGCCGAAATTGCGGCGGTAAAACAGCAATTTGCCGCCGACACGCCGTTAGGCCGGCGGCGCACGGTTTTTGCCGCCGCCCCAAAGCATGATGCCGAAGATATTCATCAGGCGATGATCGAAAAAGAGCCGGTGACGATTATTGTCTCGCAAAAGGGCTGGCTGCGCGCCTTAAAAGGCCATTTGGCCGATTATTCCGCCCTTAATTTCAAGGAAGGCGATGGCTTGAAACTGGCTTTCCCGGCGCAAACCACGGATAAAATTATTATTGCTTCCACCGGCGGCAAGTTTTTTGCCCTTAATGCCAATAGCCTGCCTGGCGGCCGCGGCCATGGCGATCCTATTCGCATTTTGGTCGATCTGGAAGAAGATCAGGATATTGCCGCCTGTTTTGTTTATGAAGCAGAGAGCAAATATATGCCGGTATCCAACAAGGGCTATGGTTTTATGGTCAAGGCTGAGGATATTTTTGCCAATACCCGCAAAGGCCGCCAGGTTATGAATATTAAGGCGCCGGACAGCCTGCTGCTTTGCGCCAGAATACCGGCGGCAGGGGAGAGAGCAGCCGGCAAAGAAGCGGTCGATAGTGTCGCTATTGTCGGCGAAAACCGCAAAATGCTGATTTTCCCGTTGGATCAGGTGGCGGAGCTTAGCCGCGGCCGCGGCGTGCGGCTGCAGCGCTACCGGGACGGCCATGTCAGCGATGTGCAAATATTTGCGGAAGCCGAAGGGGTGACCTGGCAAGATGGCGGCGGCCGCACTTTCCGCCGTCAGGGCGGAGAATTGCAGGAATGGCGGGGCAACCGCGCCGATAGCGGCAAAATGGTGCCGCGCGGCTTCCCCCGCTCGGGCAAATTTACCGGTTAATGCCGTCAGGAGCAAAGCAGGGCAGGGCGGCCGGAAAAATGAAAAGCCGCAAAGGCCCTTGCCGCCTAGCGCCCCTGATAAGGCGGCACATCTTGCGGCGGGATCCACATCGATTGCGGCGGCTCGCCGCTTTGCCAAAAGACATCAATTGGAATGCCGCCGCGCGGGAACCAATAGCCGCCAATGCGCAGCCATTGCGGCTTCAGCACTTCTGCCAGCTTGCGGCCAATGCGCACAGTGCAATCTTCATGAAAAGCGCCGTGATTGCGAAAACTGCCAAGGTAAAGCTTGAGTGATTTGCTCTCCACCAGCCAGTCTTGCGGCACATAATCAATCATCAGCCGGGCAAAATCCGGCTGGCCGGTTACCGGGCAAATAGAAGTAAATTCCGGCGCGGTAAAGCGGACAAGATAAGGGCTGCCCGGCTGCGGGTTCGGCACTTTTTCCAGCTCTGCTTCTTCCGGCGATTGCGGCTGTTCTATATTACGGCCTAATTGCCCCAGATTTTTATAGAGAGCTTCTTTATCATTCATTATAATATTCTCATATATTTAATAGTAATACCCCAATAAAATGCTTCTCCCGAGAGGCATAGTTAGCACAAAATACCTTTATAGGCCAGAACAGTATAGCAAAAATTATTTTTATAATTGCTGCGTGTGATGGCAGTTTGTGTCCTGATTAGGTATCCATATGGCTTTTGGCGGTTCACCTGTTTGCCAGAAAACATTGATAGGGATACCGCCGCGCGGATACCAGTAAGCGCCGATACGCAGCCAATGCGGCTCAAATACTTCTGCCAGACGGCTGCCAATGGTAACAGTGCAATCTTCCTGAAAAATACTTTGCTTGGAAAAGGAACTCAAATAGCGCCTCAAGACACTGCTCTCGACCAGCCAGAGATTGGGGATATAATCAATAATCAGGCAGGCAAAATCCGGCTGGCCGGTTACCGGACAAATAGAAGCAAACTCTGATGTTGTGAATCGTATCATATATTGCTGGTCTTTTCGCGGATTAGCAATTTTCATTCTAACGCCGTAATCAGCAAAATCCTGTAAAAAATCGCTTTTATCGGAATTTTCCATATTATCCTCCCGTTTTTGTTCAACAACCGCGCTCAGGCCGGCTGCTGTGATTCTATGCAGCTTAACCAGAAATCCGGGTCGGCATAGGCTGTCGGGTCTGCTGCCCCGGCCAGATAAAAAGCCTCGCGCCGCTCCACACAGGTGCCGCAGCGGCCGCAATGTTTCTCCCCGCCTTTATAGCATGACCATGTCGCGGCAAAAGGCACTTTATATTTTACCCCGTCTGTCACAATAGCCGCCTTGTTTTTATCAACATAAGGGGCATAAAGGCGCACCGCGCCTTCCAGCGATTTTGCTTCCATTTGGTTAAACAGCGCCAGAAAATCCGGCCGGCAATCCGGGTAGACAAAATGATCGCCGCTATGCACGGCAATAGCGACACTATCCAGCTCATGCGCTGCGGCTATGCCAAAGGCGATAGAGAGAAAAATAGCATTGCGGTTAGGGACAATGGTCTGTTTCATGCTCGCTTCGGCATAATGGCCGTCCGGCACGGCGATATTTTTATCGGTCAAGGCTGAGCCGGTTAATTGCCCGCCAATGGTTGAAATATCGGCAAGGAAAAACGGCACCCCCAGCGCATTGGCGCATTGGCGGGCAAAATGCAGCTCTTTTTTATGCCTTTGGCCATAATCAAAGCTGATAAACATAGCAAGCCGGCCTTTGGCCGCCAGCCGGTAAGCAAGGCAGACGGAATCCAGCCCGCCGGAGCCGATAAGCGCAGTTTTATGAAAAGCAGTGTCGTCTTGCAGCATAATATCTTTCAGGCGCGGCGGCGCGGCGGAGTTTTGCCCTGTTTTACCAGTTCCAGACTATGGAAGAACTGGGCAATCTGCCGGGCATTTTTCTTATTATTGAGCGAGGGGAACCAGGTGCGTAACGGAATAACAGTTTTTTCTCCCATGCCGTCAATCACAACAATCTGCTGTTTGCCATTACGCTCAGCTAAAACGCAATTCCACGGCTCAAGGTCAATCAGCACAATCGGCGCGGTTTTCACCCAGGCGATAAATTCCTGCAGCGGCTTTTCATAGCGGCTGCTGTCCTGCGCTATGCTTTCCAGCGTTGGCGCATAGTCGCCGTTTTCATCTCTTTCTGCTTTCACTATCTGCCCCCAGCCGTAACTGGTGGCAACAAGGCCGACAAAGCTGAAAATATGCGGCGGGCAGGGCAGAGCCTCCGGGTTAAGGCGGATTATTTCCGCCATTTCGCGCAGATTGGTGATATTGGCAATGCCGGTGGGCTTGAAGCGCTGCTTCCAGGCCGGGCGATTGGCGCGCCGCCGCTCTTCCTCCTGCCGGCTCGGCACTTTTACCAGCAGCGCCGGGTCGCGCGGGTGGCGGTAGACACGCCGGGTCGTGCCGCGAAACAGCGGCTCTTTACCTGACAAATCGAGGAAACAGGGCATTACTTCCGGCATGAATCCGCTCTATATCTGAATTTCTCCGGCCGTGTTATAATATAATTTTTACCATGCTGGCAAGCGCTGCCCGCCGGAAATCCGGCCGGCGCCGCCGGCGCGCCTAATAATGGCGCAACAGACCCACCAGCACGCCCTGAATTTTGATCCGGCCCGGGCCGAAAATGCGGGTTTCATAAGCGGGATTGGCGGCTTCCAGCGCGATAGAATTGCCGCGGCGGCGATAACGCTTTAATGTTGCCTCAACATCATCAACCAGAGCGACAATAATTTCACCGGGATTCGCCGTATCGCTGCGGCGGATAATGACAAGATCATTATTCAAAATCCCGGCATTTACCATCGAATCGCCTTTGACTTCCAGCGCATAATATTCCCCCTTGCCCAGCATATCGGCCGGGCAGGCAAGAAAACCGGTTTTATGCTGAATAGCGGAAATAGGAACGCCGGCGGCAATCCGCCCCATTAGCGGCACCGGCGAGCTGCCGCCCAAACCGGCATCGCTCCTGCTTTCAGAGCTTGAGCCGCCGGGCAGCCTGTCCGGATAAGGCAGGACAGTGTCTGTATCGCCCGGCTCTTCCCGGCTGTGGACAAGGGCGGGAGAGCGGTTGCCGCCGGCCGGAGAGGGCGCAAAAGCCGTTTGCGGCAGGCGGATAACCTCCAGCGCCCGGGCGCGGTTGGGCAGACGGCGAATAAAGCCGCGCTCTTCCAGCGCGGTTATCAAGCGATGAATGCCGGATTTTGAGGCCAGATCCAGCGCTTTTTTCATTTCATCAAAAGACGGTGATATGCCGGTTTTTTACATAGTGTCATGAATAAAAAACAGCAATTCCTGTTGTTTGCGTGTCAGCACGAAACCCTCTTTAAAATTATAGCGGACAAAAAACAAACCTGAAACAGATTCCCCACCCCGGAGAGAATCACTTCATTTCCCGCTTTGATAGTGTTACGCAGGGATTAAAAAAGTTTTCACAAAGCCGGCGGCAGACCGGGCTTTTTAGCAGCGGCCCGGCGGCCGGCCCGGCAAAAACGAAGCGGCGGCCTGTGAACCGCGTTTCGGCCTGACGCTGCGGCAAAGCGGCTGCATGGCCGCCCGGTTATAAAAGCCGGGCCGGAATGAAAAGAAACCGGCCGTAAAAGCCGGTTTCCCGCAAGGATTAACAAGAGCAGGCGGCAAAGCAAAACTTAAAGGAAAGATCGGCGCCCCCACCAGCCTTTCTTTTTTGCTTTATCGGCTTTTCTTTCTCCTTCCCCGGCAGACGATGTCACAACCGGGGCGGCAAGCAGCTCTTCTGCCGCTTTTTGGCGGCGAGGCAGCTTCTCTTGAACAGCAGGCGGGTTCTCCGCTGCTGCCGGGCCGGGTTCCTCTGCCTGCCCGGCATGCAACGCTCTGGCCGCCGGCTCTGCTGCTGCGGCTGAAGCCGGAAGATCCGTCACCTCAGCGGCTGCCGCCGCGGCCGGCTCTTTGCTGTCGCCCCGGCGGCGGCGCCTTGGCGCCGGTTTTTTGTTCTGCGTCTTTCCGGCCGGGTTATCCCGGCGGGATTCGGCTCCCGCAGCCTGCTGCTGCTCCGGCTGCCGCGGCGATAAAGCGCCGACAGGCTCGGCCGCCGGCCGGCCGCTCTCTTTAGCCGCAGCAAGAGGCGGCTGCTCACCGGCAGCGGCAACAGACTCGGCAAAAGACCCGACAGGCTCAGCCGCCGGAATAATGGCGCGATTGCGCCGGCCGCCGCGCCGGCCGCGCCGCCGCCGCCGTTTCGGGTTATCCTCATGAGCGGAAGAATCCGCCGCTTCCTGCCGCTGCGCCGGCGCGGCCGAACTTCCCCTGTTTTTGCCGCCGGCTTTATTTTTCGCTGTCTGGGCGGGAGAGAGCTGCTCTGCCGCATTATTATCGGCAGCGGGGGCAGCCGGAGCGGCAAGCGGCTCGCTCACGGCCGCCGCAAGGCCTGCCGCTTCCGTTGTTTTTTGAATAAGCAAATGCTCCTGGCCGATTGCATCATCAGCCTCAATATCAATATTCAGCCCGAAACGCTCTTCCAGCTCAGTCAAAGCCCGCCTTTTCTGATTAAGCACATAAAGCGCCGTAGAAACCGGGGTTTTGACTATAATATTATGGCTGCTGCTGCGCTGCAAAAATTCCTCAATCCCCCGCAAGACATGCAGAACCAGAGAAGATTGCGAACGCACATAGCCGCGGCCAAAACAATGCGGGCAGGGCTGGGTGGTGCTTTCCAGCACGGAAGCGCGGATACGCTGGCGGCTCATCTCCATTAAGCCGAAATGAGAGATACGGCCGACCTGAATGCGCGCCCGATCGCCTTTCAGGCAGTCTTTCAGCCGTTTTTCCACCGCGCGAATATTGCGCTTTTCCTGCATATCGATAAAATCAATGACAATCAGCCCGGCCAGATCACGCAGGCGCAACTGCCGGGCGATTTCTTCCGCCGCTTCCAGATTGGTCTGCAAGGCGGTTTCTTCTACCGAATGCTCGCGGGTAGAGCGGCCGGAATTAACATCAATCGCCACCAGCGCCTCGGTCTGGTTCATCACCAGATAGCCGCCGGATTTCAGCCCGACTTCCGGCTGCAGCATGCCGTCAAGCTGCGCTTCAATGCCGCGGCGGGCAAAAATAGGTGTCGGATCACGATAAGGCTGAACAAATTTGGCGTGGCTGGGCATCAGCATACGCATAAAATCTTTGGCCTCGCGATAGGCTTTGTCTCCGGCTACGATAATTTCATCAATATCCTTATTATATAAATCACGGATAGAGCGTTTTATCAGGCTGCCTTCTTCATAAACCAGCGCCGGCGCCATCGAGGTCAAGGTCAGATTGCGGACATTCTCCCACAGCCGCATTAAATATTCATAATCGCGCCGCACCTCTGTCTTGGTGCGCGCCGCCCCGGCCGTGCGCAAAATAATGCCCATGCCGCGCGGCACAGAAAGATCCTTGACAATATCTTTCAGCCTTTTGCGATCGCTCATATTGGTGATCTTGCGGGAAATGCCGCCGCCGCGCGCCGTGTTCGGCATCAGGACAGAATAACGCCCGGCCAGCGATAAATATGTGGTCAAAGCCGCGCCTTTATTGCCGCGCTCTTCCTTGACAATCTGCACCAGCAAAATCTGGCGGCGCTTGATCACTTCCTGAATTTTATAATCGCGCCAGTTAGCACCGCGCCGGGCATTGTCGCGCCTCGGCACTTCTTCCAATGCGTCCTCGGCACCAACCAGATCAACCGGCGGCTCCTCCTCATCGCGGCTGTCCTCTTCCGCCTCGGCTTCATGAGCAGACAGCGCCGCTTCGGCCGCCGCCGCCTTATCTTTCCGCCCGGCGGCCTTGCCGCCGCGGCCGGCCGCCATGTCTTCCTCTGCTCTGTCGGCTTCATATTCAGCGCTGTCTTCATGCGCGGCGCTGTGTTCTTCCGCTTCCAGCAGGGCTTGCCGGTCGGCTATGGGGATTTGATAATAATCCGGGTGAATTTCAGAAAAAGCCAGAAAGCCGTGCCGGTTGCCGCCATATTCAACAAAGGCGGCCTGCAAAGACGGCTCAACCCGGGTGACCCGGGCAAGATAAATATTGCCTTTTAATTGTTTTTTATGTTCGGATTCGAAATCGAATTCTTCAATACGGTTGCCTCTGGTTACGACAACCCGCGTTTCCTCCGGGTGGGAGGCATCGATAAGCATTTTGTTTGACATTGTATAAAACCCTGACGGCCGATAAATGTGCCGGCAAAAGGGTAAGCAAAACCGCCGCCGGGCGGAATATCCGCCGCAAATGCGGTTTTGCACCCGTGATAAACCTTAGCGAAGACCTGTCATCTGCCCGGCATTTCCTTATGCCTGCCCGGCAGAATCGCTGTCTTTTGCGTGAAAAATAATCCTGTAATGCGGCGTTTTTTGCGCCGGCGCCGGCGCTTTTGCCGGCAAAAACCCGGCACGCCGTTCCCGCCCGGGGTAAAAACCGGTTAAAAACAAGGCGCTGCGGCAAAAGCAAGGCTAAGCCGCTTATATAAGGCCTGCTATTGTCTGCTGCCGTTCCGGGCAAAAAAACCATAAATCCCAACCTCTGGACAGGTTAAAGCCTAAAAATGGCGAAAGCCTGACCGGCTTTCAGGCCGATTTCAAAAAAATTTGGGCGATATTCCAAAAAAGAAAGGGAGGCAAAGCCGTTTAAAATATCCCCTTGGAAATAACGCAAATTGCATCTGCTGCCGATTCTTCTGAAATCAGGCGAAGCGGCTGTTTGCGCAATATTAGCGAAAAGAACAACGAAATGCAAGGTAAATGCCTTGCACGCCGCTGCCGCGCCGCCATAAGGCCCGTATGGCCGCTTTATTTTATCGGCGCGGCAACGGCCGGAACCCGGATAGGGGGCGATAAAATTTTGCCATTTTTGTGCCGCTTGTGTTAAAAAGCGTGTCGCCGCCATTGCAATCACCGCCTGACAGATAAGGATTGCCCAGATGTTCCGGCTGAAAAATCTGCCATATTTCAGACTGTTTTTACTGCTGACCGCGGCCATAACAAGCTTTTTGCCGCCGGCCGCGCCGGGGCGGGAAAGCGCCGGCATAAGCAGCGCCGATCCCTTGCAGCTGCGCGCTTTGCGCTATGAAAGCGCCGGCGCCGCCGGCAATAAGAGTTTGCGGATTATTGCCGTTTTTAACCGCAAGCCCGATTATGGCCTGATGGTGCTGGACAACCCGCCGCGGCTTGTCGTTAACCTGCCGGCGACCCGCTTTTCCTTTACCGAAACGGCGATTGCGCCGCCGGCTTTATTGCGCCATTTGCGTTTTGGCGCTAACGGCGCCGGGGCGGCGCGTCTGGTATTTACCCTGCGCCGGCCTTTCCGCCCGCATATTCTGGAATCGGAGGCGATAATAGCGGCCGGAGCAGCGCCCGCCTGGCAAACAGGCTGGGAAATTGAGCCGGTTGAAGCTGAAGCCTTCCGGCAATATCTCGGCGTGCAACAGGCCGATTTCAGCGCCGCTCTCGGCCCGAGCCGGGAGAGCGGCGCCGGCAGGCCGCCGGCGGAACAAAAGCCGGCAGCCGCTTTGCCGCTGAAAAATACGGCAGGCAACAAAGCTGCGCCCTTTATCATTGTGCTGGATCCCGGCCATGGAGATTTTGACAGCGGCGCTGTCGGCATTCATAATACGCAGGAAAAGCAGGTAACCCTGGCTTTTGCCCAGGCTCTTTATCGGCTGCTTCAGGAAAAAGCCGGGATAAAGCCTTATCTGACCCGCGAAGATGACCGTTTTTTGCGCCTTGGCGACAGGGTGGAAAAGGCCCGCCGGCTGGCGGCGGATTTGTTTATTTCCATTCATGCCGATCATATTGCCATGCCGGGCCTGCGCGGCGCGACCGTTTATACTTTATCGGACAAAGCATCGGACGCTATGGCCGGATTATTGGCGGAACATGAAAACAAGGCCGATCTGCTGGACGGCCTGCCGGCCGATGAGCCGCCGGCTGTCGCCGATATTTTATGGGATATGACCAGGCAGGAAACCCGCCTGTTTTCAGAAGAATTTGCGCATATGACCGTGGCGGCTTTTAAAGGCGGGCAGATTGCGCTTATCAAAAACCCGCATCGTTTTGCCGGTTTTCAGGTATTGAAAGCGGGGGATATGCCTTCAGTTCTGATTGAGCTGGGCTATCTTTCCAATAGCGAAGATGAAAAAATCATTGCCGACCCGCTCTGGCAAAACAAGACTGCGCAAATCCTGGCCGATACTATTGCCCGTTATGCCTGGAGACACGGAAAAATCGAGGTAAAACCGTGAGAGAGGCAGAGCGGCATTGCATTTTCAGCCAAAACAGGCAAAATACATTGCTTTCCCGGCGCAATGTCTTTAAAAGAACAGCTTGCGGCTGGTTTTGTCTTGTCTTTTGACAAAAGCGGGATTTCTGCCGCAAGAAAGCCGCAACAGGAGCATAATAATCTATAGTCGGGGTGGGGTTTCATCGTCCGGTGCGGTATTAAAGAGCAAATTCGGTAATTATGATACGATTTTTCGGCTATATATTTGCGGTTGGCGCGGCAGTTCTGATTATCGGCCTGGGTGTGGCTGCAGCTTATGTCGGCACAGTCAGCAAAGATTTGCCCGATTATGAAGTGCTGGAACATTATCAGCCGCCGGTAATGACCCGCATGCACGCCGCCAATGGCAAGCTCATGGCAGAATTTGCCGTAAAAAGGCGGCTTTATCTGCCGATACAGGCCGTGCCGGATATGGTCAAGGCTGCCTATATTTCAGCGGAAGACAAGAATTTTTATGAGCATTTCGGCCTTGATCCGGAAGGTTTTTTGCGCGCTATTGTCAATAATGTGAAAAATATCGGCTCCGGCCGCCGGCCGGAAGGCGCTTCCACCATTACCCAGCAGGTGGCGAAAAATTTTCTCCTTACCTCCAATGCCACTCTGCAAAGAAAAGTGCAGGAAGCTATTTTGGCTATGCGGATCGAGAAAGCCTATTCCAAAGATCATATTCTCGAGCTTTATCTCAATGAAATTTATCTTGGCCGCGGCGCTTACGGCATTGCCGCCGCGGCGCTCACCTATTTTAACAAATCGGTTAATGAATTAAGCGTGGGGCAGATCGCTTATCTGGCATCGCTGCCCAAAGGGCCGGCCAATTATGACCCGTTCAAGCACACGGATCGCGCTCTTGCCCGCCGTAACTGGGTGCTGGATCGCATGGCGGAAAATAATTATATTTCTGCCGAAGATGCCGCCATTGCCAAAAAAAAGCCGCTCGGCGTGACGTTGCGCGGCGATGACAGCTATATTTTTGCCGCCGATTATTTTACTGAGGAAGTGCGCCGCCAGATTGTGGCGCGCTATGGCTCCGATACGCTCTATCAGGGCGGGCTTTCCGTCCGCACGACCCTGGATCCGCAGCTGCAATATATGGCGCGGGCGGCGCTGCATGAAGGCCTGATTAAATTTGACCATACTTACGGCTGGCGCGGAGCGTTTGACCATATTGACATTATCGGCGATTGGGGGGTGCCGCTTGCGGCGATTGAAGGCTATGCCGATTTGCCGGAATGGCGTCTGGCTGTTGTTCTCGATACAGACAAAGACGGCGTAAAAATCGGCCTGCAGCCGCAAAAAGAGCTTTCCGGCTCCCTTTCTACCCAGCGGAAAACCGGTTTTATTGCCGCTGCCGATATGAAATGGGCCTATCGCCGGGTTGACGCCAAAGGTTACCGTTTCAGCGCCAAAGACCCGGGCGGAGTTGTAAAACCGGGTGATGTTATTTTTGTTCAGGCCGTGAAAGGCAGCAAAAATGCCTATAGTCTGCAGCAATTTCCTAAAATTCAGGGCGCTATGGTGGTGATGGAGCCGAAAACCGGGCGTGTTCTGGCTATGATTGGCGGTTTTTCCTTCTCCAAATCCGAATTTAATCGCGCCACTCAGGCGCATCGTCAGCCCGGTTCGGCTTTCAAGCCTTTTGTTTATTCAGCCGCGCTGGACAACGGCTATACGCCGGCCTCTGTCGTGCTGGACGGGCCGGTGGAAATTGATCAGGGGCCGGCGGGTATCTGGCGCCCCAAAAATTATGGCGGCACTTTTGCCGGGCCTTCCACCCTGCGTTACGGCATTGAGCATTCGCGTAATTTGATGACCGTGCGGCTGGCCAATGATGTCGGCATGCCGATTGTCGCCGAATATGCCGAGCGCTTCGGCATATATGATCATTTGCAGCCGGTTCTGGCCATGGCGCTGGGCGCCGGTGAAACCACGGTTTTGCGGCTTGTCAGCGCTTATGCGGTTATCGCCAATGGCGGGCGCTCTCTTGATCCTTCCTTGATTGATCGTATCCAGGATCGCTACGGGAAGACGATTTATCGCCATGATCGCCGCATTTGCGAGCAATGCAATGTCAAAGCCTGGCAAAACCAGCCGGAGCCGGTTTTGATTGATGAGCGCGATCAGGTGCTGGATCCGATGACGGCCTATCAGATCACCTCTATGATGGAAGGGGTGATACAGCGCGGCACGGCCCGGCGGCTGCAATATTTAAACCGCGATATTGCCGGTAAAACAGGCACGACCAATGATTCCAAAGATGCCTGGTTTGTTGGTTTTACGCCGGATATTGTTGTCGGCGTCTATATGGGTTATGATACGCCCAAATCGCTGGGGGCTGCCGGCACAGGCAGCTCTCTGGCAGCGCCTGTCTTTGGCAATTTTATGGCCAGGGCCATGCAGGGCAAGCCTGATGTGCCCTTTAAAGTGCCGGAAGGCATGATACAAGTGGCCATTAACCGCAAAACCGGTATGCGCGCCGGCAGCGGTGACAGCAATGCTTTTGTCGAGGCTTTTAAACCGGGAACCGGGCCGGCCGATATTTATCAGGTTATCGGCGCGACCGAATCCTTCCGCGAAGGGGTGAAGGTGCCGTTAAAATCACCGCAGGTCAACCAGGCTATTCAGAGCGGCGCCGGCGGCTTGTATTAAAATTAGCATAAACGGCCATTTGCCGGGCAAGGGCTTGTTATACAGGCTTTCCGGCCGGGCGGCCGGGTTTGCCGTTAACAGTGAGGTATTACGATGCGGGCAGAGACAGAAAATCTGGCTAATGCTGTCAGGCAGGCAATAAGCCTGCTGAGGAGGCATCTTTGACTGGGATCAGGCGCTTAAACGGCTGGAATATCTGAATCAATGCGCTGAAGACGCCTCTTTATGGAACGATAGCGAGCGGGCACAAAATCTTATGCGCGAGCGCCAGAGCCTGGACGATGCCATAAGCGCTCTTAACCGTTTTTCCCGGACGCTTGATGATTCTGTTGAGCTGATTGCGCTGGGAGAAGCTGAAGGCGATCAAGCCGTTATTGCCGGAGCAGAAGCGGATCTGGCGGCTTTGCAGCGTGAGCTGGACAAGCGGCAAATTGCCATGTTGCTGGCGGGGGAAGCCGATGCTAATGACAGCTATCTGGAAGTGCATGCCGGCGCCGGCGGCACGGAAAGCCAGGACTGGGCTGCCATGCTGCTGCGCATGTATATACGCTGGGCGGAGGGGCACGGCCGCAAGGCAGAAGTGCTGGAAGTGCATGAAGGTGATGAAGCGGGGATAAAATCCGCCACTATTATGATAAAAGGCGCCGACAGTTATGGCTGGCTGAAGACGGAATCCGGCGTGCACCGGCTGGTGCGCATATCGCCTTTTGATGCCAATGCCCGCCGCCATACGTCCTTTGCCAGTATCTGGGTTTATCCGGTTATTGATGATAAAATTGCGGTTGATGTCAGCGAGGCCGATGTGCGGATTGATACCTATCGCGCTTCCGGCGCCGGCGGCCAGCATATCAATACCACCGATTCCGCCGTGCGCATTACCCATATAAAAACCGGCATTGTGGTGCAGTGTCAGGCTGAGCGCTCGCAGCACAAAAACCGCGCCGCCGCCTGGGCGATGCTGCGCGCCCGCCTGTATGAGGAAGAATTGAAAAAACGGGAAGAAGCAGCCCGGGAAACACAGGATTCCAAAACCGATATTGGCTGGGGGCACCAGATCCGCTCTTATGTGTTGCAGCCTTACCAGCTGGTGAAGGATTTGCGCACCGGGGTGGAAAGCACCGATCCGCAAGCGGTGCTGGACGGGGATCTGGATCGCTTTATGGAAGCGGCGCTGGCGCAAAAAGTGGAAGGCCGAAAGCAAAATATTGAGGATATAGACTAGGTTTTGCTGTTATGCCGCTGATATTTGTCTGGCCGGGCGGGCGCTTTATGCCGGCCAATGGCTCTGCCGGCGCGGCAGCCGGCAGAGCAGCGGTAAGTTTCAGGCCTTTGGCAAAGCTTCAGCCGCCGCCAATACCGCCTGCGCATGGCCGGGGACTTTCACCTTCTCCCATATTTCGGCGATTTTGCCATTAGAATCAATCAGGAAAGTGCTGCGCTCCACCCCCATATATTTCCGGCCATACATAGATTTTTCTACCCAGACGCCGTAAAGCCCGGCGACCGTTTTTTCTTCATCAGCGAGCAGCGTAACCGTCAGGCTGTGTTTGGCGCGAAATTCCCGATGCCGGGCGGCGGAATCGGGCGAAAGGCCGATAAGGGTAATGCCGAGCGCGTCAAATTGCGGTTTTAATGCGGTAAATTGCAGCGCTTCTGCCGTGCAGCCGCTTGTATCATCTTTCGGATAAAAGTATAAAACCACCGGCCGGCCGCGCAAGGCGGACAAGGTCACCTTATCATTATTTTCATTGGCCAGGGTAAAATCCGGTGCTATATCACCTTTTTGCCTGTTTATCATCAATTTGCCTTCCTTTATTATCGATTATCTGTATATCGTTTTAAGGGCCGGTAAAATACCGTAATGCCCTTGTAACCGCCGGAGGAGCCTTGTCCTTGCCCAATGAGCAAAATGAAAACCAGGCTATGCCGCCGGCCGACAATAGGCAAAAAACCGCAAAAGGCAAAGGGCGCGTCAGGCTGAAACGCGTCTTTTACGCTGTTATTATTGCCGCTGCCATAAGTGTTGCCGCTTTTGCCTCTCTGTTGAAATTTGATCTTGTCAGCGGCTTTCTCGATGACAGGGTGCAGGCCGCCCTGCAAAAGAAAATCGGCGCTTTTGCCGATGTCAATATTGCCAATACCCGCCTGTCGCTGGACAATAATTATCATATCGCCCTGGAAATGACCAATATACCGGTTGTGCCTCATGACGGCGCTATTGAATTAAGCCGTTTGGGGCGGCTGCGCTTTGGTCTGGCCACTATGCCTTTATTGCGCCGCCATATTCAGCCTGTCCAGTTGGAAGTGGATCAGGCGGCGGTGATTTTTCATAAAAATGAGGAATCTCCGGGCCTGCTGGCCGCTTTGCCGCAAGACAGCCGGCAACGCATTGATTTTGATGCCGTAACCGAGCTTGTTTTTTTGTCGCTGGAGAAAGCGATAAAAAAAATTGATGCTACATCGATTCATAATTTCCATTTCACTAATATGGATTTTACGATTAAAAGCCCGAAGGGGGAGCAGAAATTTTCTGTTCAGCAGCTCCGCTTGCGCCGCTTGCAGCAGACAGCCGATATAGAAGCCTCGCTTTTATGGCTGGGGCAGACTATTGTAATTAAAGCCAGTGCCGCGCTGGACAATGAAGGCCGGGTAGAAAATTTTACCGCGGCGGCTGATAATCTGCCCCTGCGGCTGGGAGCTGCCGATAATGAAACGCCGTATCTGGCGCATGGCCGCACCAAAAGCAGCTTTTTCCGCCTGAGGGGGGCAGCCAATATACGCATTAACGGCACACTGGCCGCCAATGGCAAAAAGCAACTGGCCGCCGGTGTTAATCTGGTTGATACGCATAGCGATATTGCGGTTGAAACGGCTATTCCCACCCGGTTTGATCTGACAGCCGGCTATGAGCAAGGCAGCGGGCAGATCATGCTGCAGCCTTCTCTTCTTGCCTTAGGCGGGCTGAAAATCCCCTTTACCGGGCATTTCGGCCCTTTGCCGCCGGCTGAAGCCGGGCAGGATACAAAACAGGCGGATCCGGCTGCGGCAGAGGCCGGCAAAGGCCAATACAGCCTGGCGATCAAGGCTGAAAATGCGGAGTCTTCGCCGGCGGATTCGCCGGCTGAGGCTTTATCTTTCAGTCTTGATACCGGCGGCCGTTTTTCCGCGCTGGAAAAAAAGCTCAGCCTGGATAGTTTTTCATTGCAGACAGAAAAGGCCGCCCTGCTGGGCAATGGCAGCCTGCGCTTCGGCAGCCAGGGCTTCCCGGAGACTATATTTATTCTGCATACAGAGGCCATGCCGATAGATGAAGCCAAGCAATTATGGCCGATAAATGTTGCGCGCGGCGGCAGGGCCTGGGTATTGTCGCATATTTTCGGCGGCAATCTGCGCAATATGCAAATAGAAATTGCCCTGCCGGAAGGCTTTTACCAAAAGGGCAAACTGCCGCCGCTATTGAGCGAAAAAGAATTGCGTCTGACGACAATGCTGGACAATACACGCGCCGATCTTGTCGGCACTTTGCCGCCGCTGCGCGAGGCTTATGGGCAGATAAACCTCAAGGGCAGAAATACCGTTATCAATCTGGGCAAGGCTCTGGCCTATGTTGAAGACGGCCGGCCGATACATATTGCCAATGGTCAGATGTCCTTCACCTGGCGCCCGGGCGAGCCGCTTTGGGCTGATATGACCGCCAATATTGACGCCACAGTCGGCGCAGCGGGAAAATTGCTGGAATGCCGGCCGGTAAATGCCGCCCAAAAAGTGCCCTTTAATATGCAAAAAGCCAAAGGAGAGCTGCAAACACGGCTGAGCCTGCATTTCCCCCTGCATAAAACCGCCGGCACACAAAGCGCGCAGGCGATTGTCTGGAGCACCGATATTCAGTTTCGGGATTTTTCTTTGGGTGAGCCGTTTCGCGGCATGCAGATAGCCAATGCCGCCGGCCGCGCGCAAATTGACCAAAAACGGGCGCAGATTGACGGCACGGCGCTGTTAAACGCCATTCCCGCCACTGTGTCTGTGCTCTACCCCTTGAACGGCGCTGCTCCGCCCGCTGCCGGCCCGGCCGAACCGGTGGCGAAAAAAGAACAGCTTATATTCCGCTTTGATGATAAATTGCGCCATAAATTATTCCCCGCTCTTGATATTTTCCTGCAGGGCGCTATTGCCGCCAATGTCGGGGAAGAACAGGCCGGGCGGCGGCCTGTCCGGGTAGATTTGTCAAAAGCTGTTGTGCAGATTCCGTGGATCGGCTGGAAGAAAGGCAGCGGCATTGCCGCCAAAGCCGAAATGAGCCTGCCGGCCAATGGCGATCTGAAAAATATGGATATTAACGATTTTGTCTTAAGCGGCCCCAATTTTCAGATTAGCGGCAAAATAAAAATCCGGGACGGCAATTTTGTCTCGGCGGATTTTGATAAATTTGCTTTAAATCGCGGCGACAGGCTGGCGCTTGCCGTCACGCGAAACGCCAAAACCTATCAGGTCAGGCTGGGCGGCCAGGTTTTTGATATGCGGGCTTTAATCAAAAATATGGCAGAAAGCGCGGCGGCCGATAATAACAGCGGCAGCGCCGTGGTTTTAACCGGGGCTGTTGATACGGTGCAGGGCTTTTATGGCGAAAATCTGCATAATTTCCGGGTGATTTATAATCGCAGCCTGAATGGCGATAATACGCTTATGGTCAATGCCGTGAGCAAGGCGCAGGTGCCGCTTAAAGCGCAAATTTCCCGGCAGAAAGGCTTGCAGCGTCTTGATATTGTCAGCGATGATGCCGGAGCCTTTTTGCGCTTTATGAATTACTATGACAAAGTGCAGGGCGGCCGGCTGGAAAGCAGGCTGCAATCCGGCCATAGCGGTGTTTTAAACGGCCCTATGCGTATCCATAATTTTGCTATTGTCAATGAGCCGAAGCTTGCGGCGCTGGTTTCCGCCGATAAAAGCAAAGGTAAAAAAGGCCGGCTGAACGGCAGCTATCTGGCGATTGATCAGGCTTATGGCCGCCTGACCAAGGGGCCTGATTATCTGACTATTGATAATGGGGTGATTCGCGGCGCCAGCCTGGGCGCCACTTTTCAGGGCGTTGTTTATGATGCCGGCGGCAATATTGCCGTCACCGGCACATATATGCCCGCTTATAGCGTTAACCGCATTTTTGGCGATGTGCCGCTTTTAGGCTCTGTCCTCGGCAATGGCCGTGATAAAGGGCTTATCGGCATAACGTTCAAGGTAGAAGGCAAATTCAAATCGCCGAAAGTTGTTGTTAATCCGGTTTCGGCTTTGGCGCCGGGCATTTTGCGCTCTATTTTTGAGTTTAAACAACCATAAGCCCGCTCTGGGGCGGGGTTTATCGCAGCCGGGCCGGGGGGGGGCCGCCGCTCATCGGCAAGGCGCTCCGGCATAATGGCCGGCTCCGTGAGAGGAGTTTTAAGGCCGCAACCAGGCGGCTATGAGCGGCAGCGGCTTTGCCGCCGGGAATGGTTAAGGGGGAGGGCTGCCGGCTTAGCCGATTTTTACCAGCACATGCTTTTTGCGGCCGAAAGACAGCTTGATAATAGTATTATCCGCTTCCGCCAGAGTGATATTTTGTGTTGCATCGGTCGCTATTTTATCATTTATCCTGATGGCGCCGCCCTGAATATGACGCCGCGCTTCACCATTGGATTTCGCCAGCCCGGCTTTTACCAGCAGCGTCAGCAGCCCCATGCCCTGCGCCAATTCGGCCGCGCTCAGGGTAATGTGCGGCAAATCTGCGCCTAAACGTCCTTCTTCAAAAACCTTGCGCGCCGTTTCCGCCGCATTTTCCGCCGCCGGGCGGCCATGCAGCAAAGCGGTTACTTCCGTGGCCAAAATCTTTTTCACTTCGTTCCTTTCCGCTCCCCGCAATTTGGCCAGACGGGCGATTTCGGCCATTGGCAAAATCGTGTAAAGCTTGAGAAAACGCTCTATATCGGCATCTTCGCAATTACGCCAATACTGCCAGAATTGATAAGGGCTGAGCAAATCGGCATTCAGCCAGACAGCGCCGCTCAAGGATTTGCCCATTTTTACGCCGGAAGCGGTGGTTAAAAGCGGCGAGGTTAAAGCGTAAAGCTGTTTTGTCCCCAGCCGGTGGCCGAGATCAATGCCGTTAACAATATTGCCCCATTGATCGGATCCGCCCATTTGCAGGCGCACATCATGGCTTTTATGCAGCTCGACAAAATCATAAGCCTGCAAAATCATATAATTAAATTCAAGGAAAGACAAAGATTGCTCGCGTTCCAGCCGCAATTTTACCGAATCAAAAGACAACATGCGATTAACGGAAAAATGCCGGCCGACACCGCGCAGAAAGTCCAGATAATTGATCTGCTCCAGCCAGTCGGCATTATTCAATATAAGCGCCTTATTTTTGCCGGCCGCTTTGCCAAATTGCAGATAGTGGTCAAAAACCTGGCGAATACCGTTAATATTGGCGGCAATATTGTCGGCCGCCAGCAGCCGCCGCGCTTCATCTTTAAAGGAAGGATCGCCGATAAGCCCGGTGCCGCCGCCCATCAGCGCAACCGGCCGGTGGCCGGTGTGCTGCAGCCAGTAAAGCATCATAAGCTGGATCAGGCTGCCGACATGCAGGCTTGCGGCTGTCGGATCAAAGCCGATATAGGCGCTGACCGAATTTTTGGCCATGAGCGCGTCCAGCCCCTCGGCATCAGATAGCTGGTGGATAAAGCCGCGCTCGCTCATAATATTGAGAAAATCAGACTTATAGTGAGACATAGCTTCTCCTGTCGGTTATAAAAACCACAATGGGGGAACAGGCCCCGGCTGCCCTGACAGCCGGCCTTATAAATAGCCTTTAATAGTGGGGAAAGCAATTATGAGGCAGATAAAAACCGCAATCGGCCTGATGAGCGGCACTTCGCTCGACGGTATAGACGCCGCTTTGCTGCAAAGTGACGGGCAGGATTATGTCGCCGTGCTCGGCACACGGCATCAGCCTTATGCCGCGCCTTTTCGGCGCAAATTACAGCAGGGCCTGGTTGCGGCCCAGTCGCTTAAGCGGCCGGAAGAGCGGCCGGGGCTGCTGCCGCAACTGGAAGAAGAGCTGACTTTATATCATGCGCAAGCGGTGAAAGCTTTGCTGCGGCAGCAAGGCCGGCCGGCCGGCGCTGTTGATCTCATCGGTTTTCACGGGCAGACAATTCTGCACCGCCCGCCGGCGGCGCCGGGCGCTCGCCCGGCCGGAGAAACCCCGCCGCCGGGCTTTACCGTGCAATTAGGCAATGGCGCTTTGCTGGCGCGGCAAACCGGCATTGATGTTGTCGCCGATATGCGCAGCGCCGATATGCGCGCCGGCGGCAATGGCGCGCCGCTTATCCCGGTTTATCACCGGGCTTTAGCCGCCGGGCTGCGGGGGCAATATGGTCTGCCGCTGATCTTTGTCAATATTGGCGGCATTGCCAATTATACTTATGTAGCGCAAACCGGTGAAAACAGCGCCGGCGGCCTGGCCGCGGCCGATTGCGGCCCCGGAAATTGCCTTATTGATCAATGGGCTGAGGTAAAAACCGGCGCGTTTTTTGACAAAAACGGTGAAGCCGGGCAAAAGGGTCGGGTGCTACCCCGGCTGGCGCAGGCCTATGCCGCTTTGCCGATTTTTCATCAGCAGCGCCGCTCTTTTGATCGGGCGGATTTCCCGCCTTTGCACATATTTTTGCGCTCTTGCCCGGAGGAGAATGTCACTTATGAAGATGGCGCGGCGACCTTGGCCTTTATCACCGCTTCGGCCATCATCGCGGCGCTGCGGCGCCTACCGGCACCGGCGGCAACGGTTTTTGTCGGCGGCGGCGGGGTAAAAAACACCGCTATTATGGCGCATTTACAGCAATCCGGCCGCGAGCAGGGCATGACGGTTATCGCCGCCGGCCAGGCCGGGCTTGATAATAATTTTATGGAGGCGGAAGCCTGGGCCTATCTGGCGATTCGCTCTTTTTATCATTTGCCGCTGACTTATCCGGCAACCACCGGCTGCCGCCGGCCGGTCAGCGGCGGTGTTTTTTATGCCGCCAAAGGCGCGCCATAAAGGCCGGCTCTGACTTGCTTGAGGAGTAGCGCCTAGCGCAAAAGCAGCGGTTTGGCCGGCGGCGCTTTCGCCCCCAGCCTCTCATCAAGATACAGGCTGCATTGTTTTGCCAGCTCGGCTGTTTTACCGGTAAAGAAATGATTGGCGCCGGCTATCACCTCGCGGGTAATGGTAATGCCTTTTTGCATATTTAATTTATCCGCCAGAGCCTGCACATCTTTGACCGGCGCCACTTTATCGGCATCGCCGTGAATAATCAGGCCGGAAGAGGGGCAGGGCGCCAGAAAACCGAAATCATAGAGGTTAGGCTGCGGCGCCACGGCAATAAAGCCTTCAATCTCCGGCCGGCGCATTAAAAGCTGCATGCCGATCCAGGCGCCAAAGGAATAGCCCGCCACCCAGCAGGATTTGGAATCCGGGTGCAGGCTTTGAATCCAGTCCAGCGCGGCGGCGGCGTCTGATAATTCGCCGGTGCCGTAGTCAAATTCACCCTGGCTGCGGCCAATGCCGCGGAAATTAAAGCGCAAAGTGGTAAAATTGCGCTCCTGAAACAGGTAAAACAGGTCGTAAACAATTTTATTATTCATATTGCCTTTAAATTGCGGGTGCGGGTGCAAAATAACGGCAATAGGAGCGTTTTTCTCGGTTGAAGGCTGATAACGCCCCTCCAGACGCCCGGCCGGGCCGTTAAAAATCACTTCAGGCATAAGTATCTGCTCCGCATTCAAGAGAAAAAAGCGCCGAAAAGCGCCCGGCTTGACGGCCGGCGCCAAAAATTTTAGGATCGCCCGGCTGGTTTTCAGGGCTTTCCATGCCTTAAATAGGCCTTTTCATGCGCTTATTTCAAGCAAATTACGCAGGAAAGCGGCCGGCCGGCGGAAATTTTGATTTTTATAAGCTGTTTTGATCGTAATGAAACGCCTTTATCTGGATTATAACGCTACGGCGCCGCTGACCCCCGGCGCGCGCCAGGCTGTGCTTGAGTCGCTTGATCTGTTCGGCAATGCCTCTTCCGTCCACCGGGAGGGGCGCGCCGCTTTTGCTCTGGTGCAAAAAGCGCGCCAGGCGCTGGCCGCTCTGCTTCAGGCCGACAGTGATGCTGTTGTTTTTACCTCCGGCGCAACAGAAGCGGCAGCCAGCCTGTTAACCCCGCATTATTTTATGGGGCGCCAGCCGCTTTTTATGTCTCGCCTTTATATAGGGGCAACGGAACACCCTGCTATTGCCGAGGGCGGTTTTTTTGCTCAAGACGCGCGGGTAAAACTGCCGGTTGATGCCGATGGGCTGGTTCAGCCGGCCAAACTGGCGGCCATTTTGGCGGGCCATGACAAAAAGCAAGGCCTGCCCTTGGTGGCGGTGCAATATGCCAATCATGAGACCGGCATTATCCAGCCGATTGCCGCTCTGGCTGAGGTAACCCGCCGGGCCGGCGGCCTGCTGGTGGTAGACGCCGTGCAGGCGCTGGGCAAAATACCGCTGAATATAAAAGACAGCGGCGCCGATTTTTTTATTGTTTCAGCCCATAAGATTGGCGGGCTGAAAGGCGCCGGCGCTTATATTGCCTCCGGCAGTCTGATCCGCCCGCGGCCGCTAATGACCGGCGGCGGGCAGGAAAAGGGGCAGCGCGGCGGCACCATGCCGGTGCAGGCGCTGGCCGCTTTTGGCGCGGCGGCTATTGATGCGGCTGAACAGCTTCAACACGGCGACAAAGCTGCGGCTTTGCAAAAAGCGCTGGAGCAGGGTTTGAAACAACTCTGCCCGGATTGTGTTATTTACGGTGAAAAGGCAGCGCGCTTAAGCAATACGACCTATTTTTCCCTTCCCTCCATTAAGGCGGAAACGCTGCACATCGCCTTTGATCTGGCCGGTATTGCCACTTCCAGCGGCGCCGCCTGCTCTTCCGGTAAAGTGGGCGCCAGCCCGGTTCTGGCCGCTATGGGTGCCAAGGCCGAGCAGGGCGCTTTGCGTATTTCCACCGGCCCGGCGACAAAACCGGCCGATATTGCCCGTTTTTTGCAGGTTTTGCAGCATATTCTGGCGCGTGAGAGCGGCCGCGCGGCCCTGCCGGAAAAATAATTTTATTGACCCCTTGCCAAGCAATTTAGAATTGTTTTAAAAGAGAGCCGTTAAAGCTTGAGTAATTTTATCATATTTTGTAAAACAGCTTGCCGCTATCATAAGATGACGGGCGGCACTATTAGTCAAGAGCCGTAAAACAGGGAGATCGCCATGCCCGCCGTGGAAGAAACCATACGCCAGGTGCGTGAAATTGATGTTGATCAATATAAATACGGCTTTGAAACCGCGATTGAAACGGAAAAAGCCCCCAAAGGCCTGAATGAGGATATTATCCGCTTTATTTCTGCCCGCAAAAAAGAGCCGGAATGGCTGCTGGCCTGGCGCTTGCAGGCTTTTGCGCGCTGGCAAAATATGGCTGAGCCGAATTGGGCGCGGCTGCATTACCCTAAAATTGATTTTCAGGACGCGCATTATTATGCCGCGCCGAAAAATCAGGACGGGCCGAAATCGCTGGAAGAGGTGGATCCGGAATTGCTGGCCACTTATGAAAAGCTGGGTATCCCGCTGAAAGAGCAGGAAATTCTCGCCGGGGTGCGCAAGCAGAATGAGCCGTCTCACCTTGATGATAATATTTACGCTTCCGGCCGGGTGGCGGTTGATGCCGTGTTTGATTCCGTATCTGTGGTCACCACTTTCAAGGACGAGCTGGCGCGCGCCGGGGTGATTTTCTGCTCTATTTCCGAAGCGGTGCGCGAGCATTCCGAGCTGGTGCAGCGCTATCTTGGCTCAGTTGTGCCGGTGGCGGATAATTTTTACTCCGCCCTGAATTCGGCGGTGTTTACCGATGGCTCTTTTGTTTATGTGCCGAAAGGCGTGCGCTGCCCGATGGAGCTTTCCACCTATTTTCGTATCAATGAGCGCAATACCGGGCAATTTGAGCGCACTTTAATTATTGCCGATGAAGGCGCCTATGTCTCTTATCTGGAAGGCTGCACCGCGCCGCAGCGCGATGAGCACCAGTTGCATGCCGCCGTGGTTGAGCTGATTGCCCTGAAAGACGCCGAAATTAAATATTCTACCGTGCAAAACTGGTATCCGGGCGACAAACAGGGCAAAGGCGGTATTTATAATTTTGTCACCAAGCGCGGCGATTGCCGCGGCGATAATGCCAAAATCTCCTGGACTCAGGTGGAAACCGGCTCCGCCATTACCTGGAAATATCCTTCCTGCCTGCTGCGCGGCGATAATTCGCGCGGGGAATTTTATTCTATCGCTGTTTCTAACGGCTATCAGCAGATTGATTCCGGCACGAAAATGATTCATTTGGGCAGGAATACCTCCAGCCGGATTATTTCCAAGGGCATTTCCGCCGGTTTTTCCAATAACACCTATCGCGGTCTGGTCAGCGCCCGGCGCAAAGCCGCCAATGCCCGCAATTTTACCCAATGCGACAGCCTGCTTATCGGCAATGATTGCGGCGCCCATACCGTGCCTTATATTGAGGCGCAAAATGCCACGGCGCAATTTGAGCATGAGGCGACAACCTCCAAAATTTCCGAAGATCAGTTGTTTTATGTCATGCAGCGCGGCATTCCCGAAGAAGAGGCGATCGCCCTGATTGTTAACGGCTTTGTCAAGGAAGTGATTCAGGAATTGCCGATGGAATTTGCCGTTGAAGCGCAAAAGCTTATCAATATCAGCCTTGAAGGCAGTGTCGGCTGATCTTTTGCTTTAATGTGTTATAAGGCCCGGGCGGGCCGGGAATAGAGAGATTTACAGGGTAATATTATGTTGGAAATTAAAAATCTTCATGCTTCTATCGCCGAGACGGGGACAGAGATCCTGCGCGGGCTTGATTTAACCGTAGAGGACGGCGAAGTAGCGGCCATTATGGGGCCGAACGGCGCCGGCAAATCAACCCTTTCCTATATTATTGCCGGGCGGGAAGATTATGAGGTAACACAAGGCGATATTCTTTATAATAGCCGCTCGGTGCTGGCCATGGACGCGGCGGAGCGCGCCGCTTTGGGCATATTCCTGGCCTTTCAATATCCGATGGAAATACCGGGTGTCGCCACTATGGAATTTTTAAAAGTGGCGATGAATGCCCAGCGCAAGGCGCGCGGCGAAGCCGAGCTGAAAGTGCCGGAATTTATCAAAATCGTCAGGCAAGCGACAGCCGGGCTGGAAATGGATATGAGCATGCTGAAGCGGCCGCTTAATGTCGGCTTTTCCGGCGGCGAGAAAAAGCGGGCGGAAATTTTGCAAATGGCGCTGCTGCAGCCGCAACTCTGCGTGCTGGACGAAACCGATTCCGGCCTCGATATTGACGCTTTAAAAATTGTCGCCGATGGCGTTAATGCCCTGCGCGCCAAAAGCCGCTCCTTTCTGGTGATTACCCATTATCAGCGGCTGCTGGATTATATTGTGCCGGATACGGTGCATGTGCTCTATAAAGGCCGGATTATTAAAAGCGGTGACAAAAATCTGGCCTTGCAATTAGAGCAAAACGGTTATGCCGATATTATCGGCGCAGCGCAATAAAGGGGCCGGATATGATGACAAATCTGCCAAAAACAGCAGCCGAGACGGCCCTTATCCGCCAGTTTGCCGCTTTGCAGCAGCAGGCTGCCTTTCCGGCTGACGGGCGGGGAGCGGGCTTTTTGCCGTCTTTAGCGCAGCGCCAAGTAGCCCTTGCGGCGCTGGAGCAAAACGGCCTGCCGACCCGCCGGCTGGAAGCCTGGCATTATAGCGATCTGCGCCGGCTGCTGCCGGAAATTGCCGCTTTTAGCGATAAAGCCGATGGCGCGGCCTTGCCGCCGCTGCTGGCGGCAGCGCCGACGCTGACGCTGATCAATGGCCGGGCCGGGGCGGCGCCGCATTTAACCAAAGGGCTAAAAGCTGCGCCTCTGGCCGCCGGCGCCGATTCGGCTGCGCAATCTGCCGGTTTTGACACCGGGGCAGAAGATAAAGGCGCGCTTATCAGTCAGATAAACACCGCCTTTGCCCGGGACGGCTGGCATATTGAGGTCGCAGCCGGCAGCAAGGCGGCGCTTGAGCTGCATAATATCCAGAATAGCGGGCAGGCGCATAGCCGCTTGCCTGTTTATGTCGGCAAAGCAGCGCAGTTGACGCTGATTGAGCGGCAAAAAGGTGATAATCAGGCCAGTTTCCTGAGTTTTGCCAGCCGGCTGGAACTGGCGGAAGAAGCAGACGTCACCTGGATTATTGTGCGGGAAAGAGGGCTGGAAGCAGCCGAGCTGAACCGTTTTCAGGCGATTTTGGGCAAAAAATCGCGCTTGCGGCTTTATGTCGTCAATCTTGGCGGCCGGCTGGTGCGGCAGGAAATTGCTGTTGATCTGGCCGGTGAGGGAGCGGATTTCCAGTTGCGCGGCATCAATCTTCTCGCCGGCGCGACCCATACCGATACCACCATGGCGGTGCGCCATTTGGTGGAAAATACCGCTTCTGCTGAGATTTTCCGCAATGTGGTGGCGGAGCGGGCGCGCGGCGTGTTTCAGGGGATAATCCGGGTAGCGCAAGCGGCGCAAAAGACTGATGCGCGCATGGCCTGCAACAGCCTTATCCTCTCGGACGAAGCGGAATTCAGCGCCAAACCGGAGCTGGAAATTTTTGCCGATGATGTCGCCTGCGGCCATGGCGCCACGGTGGCGGAAATTGACCATAATCATTTATTTTACCTGATGGCGCGCGGTATCCCCGAGAGTCAGGCGCGGATCCTGCTGGTAAAAGCCTTTGTCGGGGAATTGCTGGACGAATTGCCGGAAGATCTGGCCGAGGCCTTGCATAAAGCCTTGGCCGGCTGGCTGGAAGGCCATTTCAAGGCAGCCTGAAACAGGGGAAGGAAAAGCGGCATGACAAAAAACAACGCCATAGAGCTTTTGGATAATGCTGCTATCCGCCGCGATTTCCCCGCTCTGGCGGCAGAAATTTACGGCAAGCCGCTGATTTATCTGGATAATGCCGCTTCCGCACAAAAGCCGCAATGCGTGTTGGAGACTATGCAGCAGGCCTATACGCATTCTTATGCCAATGTGCATCGCGGTTTGCATTATCTCGCCAATGCCGCCACGGAGCTTTATGAGCAGGCGCGGGTGAGGGTGCAGAAATTTATCGGCGCCGAAAGCAGTGACAGCATTATTTTTACCAAAAATGCCACTGAGGCGATCAATCTTGTCGCTTATAGCTGGGCGATGGCGCATTTACAGGCCGGTGATGAAATTATCCTGACCATTATGGAGCACCATTCCAATCTGGTGCCGTGGCATTTTCTGCGCGAAAGGCTGGGGGTAAAGCTGGTCTTTTTACCGGTGGCGGCCGATGGCAGCTTTGCTATAGAAAATCTGGAGAAAGCGCTGAACAAGCGGACAAAACTGGTAGCCGTCACCCATATGTCAAATATATTGGGCACGGTGCTGCCGGTTAAAGAGATTGTCGAGCGCGCTCATGCCGATAATATCCCGGTTTTGCTCGATGGAGCGCAGGCCGCCGTGCATGAAAAGGTTAATGTTGCGGCGCTGGATTGTGATTTTTATGTGCTGACCGGGCATAAGCTCTATGGGCCGAGCGGCATTGGCGTTTTATACGGCAAGCGCGCCTTGCTGGCTGCTATGCGGCCGTTTTTGGGCGGCGGTGAAATGATTGAAACGGTAGGGCAAAATGCAGTCGTTTATAATGCGCCGCCGCACCGGTTTGAAGCCGGCACGCCGCCGATTATTGAGGCTGTCGGCTTGGCCAAAGCGCTTGATTATCTGGAAAGTCTGGGGCATGACGCCATTCACCTTTATGAGCGGGAATTGCTGGCCTATGCGCAGGAGCGCCTGGCGGCGATAAAAGATTTGCGCCGGCTTGGCACAGCCAGGGGCAAAGGGCCGATTATCGCCTTTAATCTGGCCGATATTCACCCGCATGATTTAGCCATGTTTCTCGACCGGCAAGGCATTGCCGTGCGCGCCGGCACCCATTGCGCTGAGCCTTTGCTCAATAGTTTTGGTTTGTCGGCGGTTTGCCGCGCCTCGTTTGGCCTGTATAATAATAAAGCGGAAATTGATAGGCTGGCTGCGGCGTTAGAAAAAGCCAAAAGCTTTTTTGGCGCGGCGCGCGGCTGAAGGAGAGGCGAAATTATGACGGCTGACAGCATCAATTTCGCCGGGCAAGGGCAGAGCTTGCCGGTTTCCGGCTCGGCTCTGCCGGCGGCAGAGCTGGAGCGCCTGACACAGGATATTATCGCCGCGCTGAAAACGGTTTATGACCCGGAAATCCCCGCCGATATTTATGAATTAGGGCTGATTTACCGGGTGGATATTGAAGATGACCGGCTGGTGAAAATTGAAATGACGCTGACCGCGCCCGGCTGCCCGGTAGCGGGGGAAATGCCGGGCTGGGTGGAAAATGCCGTAGCCGCGGTAGAAGGGGTGAGCGGCGTTGAAGTCACTATGACTTTTACCCCGCCATGGACACCGGAGCGCATGTCGGAAGAGGCGCAAGTAGCGGTAGGCTGGTATTAAGGAGCTTCGTTCCGCGCCCGCTCTCTCAGCGCCGCGCTGTTTTGCCGGCAAAACAAGGCGCTGGAGCCGTTTGCTAATCTATATTATGCAGGGTAACATGGTCGCCGCAAATTTCTTGTGCAATATTGGCAACATGGCGGTGATGAGTGAGATAAATTGCCTGGCCTCTCGCGCCAATATGCTGCATCAGCCGGCAGGCGGCGCGCGTCCGTTCTTCATCAAAACTTTCAAAAATATCATCGCAGAAAAACGGCATATTGATATTTTTGCTTAATAAATCTTCATAAGCGGCGGCGCGTAAAGCCATATAAAGCTGGAAGCGCGTGCCTTTGGACATTTCGGTTACGGCTTTGCTGGCATTATTGCGTGCGATTGCCTGTAAAATTTCCTTATCACCGTCCTGCTTGGTTTGCAAAGCCGGATAGGCGCCGCCGGTCAAAGCGGCAAAAGCGCGCTCGGCCGCCTGCAGCATCGGGCCGCGATGCGCCTTGCTATAGGCGGTTTTAGTAGCCTGTGCCAGTTGCCACCCCAATTCCCGCCGCCAATATTCTTCTGCCTGTTCCTGCATTTGCAGCAGCAAAAGCTGTTTCTGCTGCTCCAACTGCGCTACGGCATCACCGCCGCTTATTTGCTGCAAGGCAGTTTTTGCTTCGGCTTTTGCCTCTACGGCTTGGCGATACTGCTCTTCCAGCGCGCTCAACTCTTCCTGCTGGCGCTCATAAGCGGCCGCTACGGCATTTTTATCAGGCGCTATAGCCGGTAAAGCCCGATGCAGCTCGGCCAGTTCCGTTTGCAAGCGCTTTATTGTCCGCTCAATCTGTTCGGCTGCCACTTTAAGCGGGATAGATTCCGATAAAAGCGATAGCCTGTCCTTTATTATCGCGCTATTGATCTGGCCGTTAAAATAATCCTGCAACAGCGCCTGCCATGCTGTTTCTGCCTGTTGCGCCTGCTGCTGATTATCTTCAAGATTTTGGGTTATTTGCTGCTGTTGGGTTAGAATTTCCTGCTGCTTTTGCTGTTGCCGCTCTATTTCCTGCTTAAGCGCGGTGACGGCCTCCAGCTTTTCTTCTGCCGCGCTGACCAGCGCATAAAAATCTCCGTCATCACTATTGAGAAAGCGCCAATGCGCGCGGCATTGCTGTAAAATCTGTTGCAATTCGGCCGCTTTGCTCAGGCAGGATTCTTGCTCGGCGGCGCAATCCTGCGCTTCCCCCCGCAATTTAACGGCATTGTCCAATTTGCGCAGCCAGTCAACAAAATCTTCCGGTGATAGCGGCTTTTGCAAGCCGCTCTTTTCCTGCGCCTGCTGCAATTCCGCCTCTATCGCCGCTATGTCGGCTGCCGCCACTGTCTTTTGCCCCTGTATTTCAGCCAGCAATTTTTCTGTATTATCTTGCTCTTTCAACAGATTTTCATAATCTTTATAAAGAAGCTGCGTATCCAATGCCTTTTGCCGTAAGTGGGAATCCTTCTTTTGTAACTGGAAATATAAAACAGCAATGACCGCAAGAGCACAACATAAGAGAAAACCTAACATAAGCAGCGTCATAGATTTGCTCCTTTATTCCGCATCTCCGCCAGCCTGGTATTCAAAGAATTCTGCCGCGCCAGCAATTCTGCTTCTTTTTCCCTGAGTGTTTCATATTTGCTCTTGATGGCGCGCCTGTCCTGCAGCAATCTGTCGACATCACGAGCACTCAGTTTCGCGGCGGGCAGGGCAGTAAAATGCTCACCTTGCACAGTAGAGAGTTCCGCCAGCGCGGCTTGCGCGCGCTGCTCGGCCGATTTCAGGCGTTCCTGCGCCGCCCGGTATTCCTGCTTTAATTGCCCGGCGCGGTAGTCGCGCAAAGCGGCGGCCATTGTGTCATATTCTGCTGCCGGCGGCAGATTGCTTTCAAGCTGCTCCAGCACCTGCTGCCCGGCGGCATAATTTTGCTGATTTTCCTGCAAGCGGGCGGTTATTTCTTCCTGTTTTTCCGCCCGTTTCGCTATTTCCGCCCGCGCCTGGCGCAAAGCCTCTATTTGCGCGGCGGTGAGAATAAAGGGACGCAATTTCTCATAAAGCGCCACATTATTCTCGGCGTGCAGCGCCTCTTCCGGCAGGCCTAAAATTGCCAGTTTTTCAACCAGTTCAGCCAGCTTATGGTTAAATTCCTGCTCTTGCGCCTGTAAGGCCTGATATTTGTCCAGCGCGCCGGCCAAGGCGGCTTTTACGGCATCGGCTTCTTGCCTTTGCCGGCGGTAATTGCGCTCTGCTTCTTCGGCGCCAGCAAGGCGCTCTTTTAATTGCTGATATTGGCCGGCGCTCATATCCGCTGCCGCAATTTGCGCTTTTACCTCATCAAATTGCCGCTTTAATTCCCCCATACGGGTATTTTTGTTCTGCCCTTTATATATTTCCGCTGCCTTGGTTTTTTCTTCTTCCAGCAGGCGCGACAAAACGGGGATACCGGCGGCAGAAGAAAAGAGCAGGCCGCCCAGCTCGCCTTTGCCGTCGATAATGTCCTGCGCGCCTTGCTCTATCACCGCATCATCAAGGCAGAGCCGGTTGCGATAATCCTCTTCGCCGTTAAAACCGCGCAAAAAAGGCTGGAGCCAGCTTTCCGCATTATTACCATCTGTATCCAGCAAAACCGAGCTATGCCCTTGCGGCTGGCGGGTCAGGGCATAATCTTTCCCCTCTGCTTCCAGCACCGCGGCAAGCTTTAAATCACGCCGCTGATGGTGGCTGTGAAAAGCATATTTTTCATTTTTACGAATGCCGAACAGGAAGCGCAGCCAGGCTTCCATTAAAGTGGTTTTGCCCGCTTCATTTGGCCCGTAAACAATATGAAAATCGCTCTTGCCCGGCTGTTGAGCGCCGAAATCAAAAACTTTATCGCTAAAATGGCCAAAAGCGTGCAATATTAGGTGGTTAATGCGCATTATGCCTTTTCCTCTTCCGGCTGCTCGCCCGATTGCCCATAAGAGGCCAGCAAAGCGGTCATATTTTCCGCCCCGGCGGGCAAAAATTTTGCCCGCAATTCTTCCGGCTTGTCTGCCCATAATTTCCGCGCTTCCTGCGGTAAAAAACTGAGCAATTTATTGATAATGTCGAGGGAAGTCTGCTGCAGCTCCGCCGTGTTGGCGGCTTGTTGCATTAAAGCCGTCAGCTCAGCCGCGGGCAGGGCATTGTCGGCCTTATTGTCAAACCGGTTGCCTGCTGCCTCGGTAAGCTGCAAATCCAGCTTTTCTATCCACATATTGCCGATATTGGCCGCTGCTTCGGCGGCGCTATTCTGCCAGTAATCCTCATCGCGCGCTATTTGCCAATGCAGTTTTGTCGCCCCTTGCAGGCTGAGCCGCACTATGGCGTCAGGGCAGCGGGCTTCCCGGCGCAATTTCTGCAGCGCCGCGGCTATTTTAGCATGCACGCCGGCTGTTTCTTCCACGCCGTCCAGCGCCACGGCGCAGCGGTAAAAAGCCGTATCGGCCAGAATCCGCGCTTCCTCCTGCCAGGTGCCGTTTGCTGTTAATCGCGCCAGAGTGACCGATTTGTCACCCTCTTCGCCAATATCGCGCCCCTGCGGCGCGCCGGGCATGACAATTAACGGGTTTTGCGGGCAATAAACCTGCCTTTTGTGAATATGCCCCAAAGCCCAGTAATCATAGCCTTTGGCGCTCAGCTCCGCCACGGTGCAGGGGGCATAGGCATCATCGCCGGCGCCGCCGCTCAGCGCTGTATGCAAAAGGCCGATATTAACCGCATTCGCCACCGGCGGCGGGAACCTGCTCAGCAGGTTGGGCGCCTGCCGGCCGGCAAAGCTGACACCATGCAGATAAATGGCGCGGCCGTCTGGCGCTTTTTGCCCAAGCCTATGCGTTTCGCCGCGCGGGCTGAAAATGGTGACATTATCCGGCCAGTCCATGGCGTCTGCCAGCGGGTTTTCGGCATCATGATTGCCTTTAATATAAAAGACCGGAATATTGGCCGTTTTCAACCGCTCCATTTGCGCTCGCAAAAAAGCCAGACTTTGAGCGCTGCGCCGGGCATTGTCAAAAATATCGCCGGCCAGCAGCAGCGCCGCAACATTTTCCTCTATCGCCAGGCTGATAATTTTGCGCAGCACCGCGCGGCTGGCAATATGCACATGGTTTTGCAGCTCCTTATTGCGCAAAGCCAGGCTGCGCAAAGGGGAATCGAGATGAATATCGGCCGTGTGCAAAAATTTTATCATATTTTGAAAATCCGCATCAAGATTCCGCAAGCAAAGAATCCGTCACAACAATCCTTGAAAAGCCATTGTTTTGCCAATATTTTTTGACAAACAACACGCTGTCAGACGAGATATTGCACTGTGTAGGGTTATTTGATTGGCGCCGACAAGGCAATAATGTTTGCAGGCCCTATATATTTTTTAACAGAAATTGATTGAGGGGCATAAAGCGCCGGCGGCAAAAAATGTATCGGCGCTTGTCAGCCATAAGGATTATTGAGTGATCAGCTTATTAACAGCTTATAACAGCCGCAGAACAAACAGAAAATGCGCACTATCTAAAAAAATCCTGTGGCCGCGCCTTGCGGCCATAGCCGGCCTGCTGGCTGCCATGGCCGCCGCGGGCTGCAGCACGGTGCCGGCCAATAGCGACAGAGCAGAGGGGCCGGCTCTGAAAGCTGCCAAAACCGGCCGGGCAAAAAGCTACAGGCCGTTCATGACAGGCCGCGCCGCCGGCTATAAGGCCGTTGCCGCTGCCAGAGCCGGGCGCAATTATTCCGGCATTGGCCGCGCTTCCTGGTATGGCCGCGCCTTTCAGGGGAAGCGAACCGCCAGCGGCGAAATTTTTGATATGGATAATCTGACTGCGGCGCACCGAACCATGCCCTTGCCCAGCTATGCCCGCATTACCAATTTGAAAAACGGTTCTTCTGTGATTGTGCGGGTCAATGATCGCGGCCCTTATGCTCATAATCGCCTGATTGATTTATCGCAAAGGGCGGCGCAATTACTGGGCTATCATCGCGGCGGCCTGGCTAATGTCAAGGTTGATTATGTCGGCCCGGCTCCGGCAAAAACCAATGATAAGGCTTTTTTGCGCTCTTCCTACCGCCAGACCGGCGCTGTTTCCGCCTCTGATCCGGTCATAGCCGGGCCGCAAGCGGGAAAAGCGGCAAAGCAGCCGGCTGCCGCCGGGCAGGCCGGCAGCGGGGCTTTACCTCGCCGGGAAGAACCGGGAGCTGTAAGCGGCAGCGCGGCAGAGAAACATCTCTCGGCCTTGATCGCCGGCAAAGCGGCTATTCAGGCGGTGCCGGCCGGCTAATGCTGCTATTTGCCGCCGCAGTGCTAACCGGCATGCGGCGGCCATAATTTCCTGCCGGACGGAATAATCTGCCAGCCTTGCTTTTCTTTTTGTCATAATCGGTTACAATAGCTGCCGGACAGGCAAAAACAAAAGGCGCAAGAGCAGTGCAATCGGCCGGCAAAAATTCCGGGCAAAGCAGCCAGAGTTTGTTTATCTCCTTTGAAGGCGGAGAGGGCAGCGGTAAATCGACCCAGATAGAACAACTGGCTCAGGCTTTGCGGCAGCAGGGCCGGCCGGTGCTTGTCACCCGTGAGCCGGGCGGCACCAAAGGAGCGGAAGCGCTGCGCCATATTTTGCTCAATGCCCGCGCATTCGGCTACAGCCCGCTGCTGGAGGCCGTATTATTTGCCGCGGCGCGGCGCGACCATATAGAGCAGTGTATTGCTCCGGCTCTGCAAGCCGGCCATATTGTTTTATGCGATCGTTTTATCGATTCTACCCGTGTCTATCAGGGGCTGGCAGGCAAGGTGCCGGCCGCTCATCTGGCTTTGCTGGAAGAAATCGCCGTTGAGCCTTACCGGCCGCATATCAGCTTTTTTCTTGATATTGCGGCCAAAACAGGCATGGCGCGCGCCGCCGGCCGCCGCCGGCAGGAGGAAGCCGACCGGTTTGAAAAAGACAGTCTGGAGATACAGGAGCAAAGGCGGCAGGCTTTTTTGCGCATTGCCCGCGCTGAGCCGGAGCGCTGTTATATTATTGATGCCGACCGCCCGGAAAAAACCATAGCCGCCGAGATTTTGGCGCTTGTCGGCGATAAAGCAGGGATAAAGAACCGCAATGACCAGCAATGACGATGATGCCGGATTAACCGGCAGCCCGCCCGCTTTGCAGCTTTTCGGCCATGAGGCTGAGCGGCAGTTTTTACAGCGGCAGCTCGCGGGCGGGCATTTGCCCCATGCTTTATTGTTTGAAGGCGAGCAAGGCATAGGCAAAGCGAGCCTGGCTTTTCATCTGGCCTATCAGATTCTGGCCGGGCAGGGGCACAAAGCGGCGCCGGCTACCGCCTTGTGGCAGGAGCCGGCGGCGGCTTGCCCCATTTGGCGGAAAATGCTGCAGGACGCTCACCCCGGCCTGCTTTATATCCGCCGCGGCCGTGACCCGAAAAGCCGGAATCTGCGCACGGCGATTACGGTTGATGATATACGCCGTGTCAGCCGTTTTCTACAGCAGACCGCCGCCGATAACGGCTGGCGCATTGTGCTTGTTGACAGCGCGGACGATATGAATCGCAATGCCGCCAATGCGCTGTTGAAAACGCTGGAAGAACCGCCGGCAAAAGCTCTGTTTATCCTGATCGCTCATCAGGCCGGGCGGCTTTTGCCGACTATCCGCTCGCGTTGCCGGAGAATGCGTTTCAAGCCTCTGCCGGACAAGCTTATGCGCGCGGCCTTGCCGGCCGTGGCGGCAGCCCTTGGCAAAGATAACGCCGCCGCGCCGGACGACAGGCTTATTGCTCTGGCGGCAGGCAGTATGGGGCGGGCTTTGCTGCTGCTCTCGGCCGATGGCGTTACCATTATCAACGCCGCCGCCGATGTGCTGGATAAAGCGGTTTTCCCGGCGCCGCAGGCGCAAAACCTGGCAGACAGGCTGAGCCGGCGCGATAATGCCGCAGCCTGCGCCGTGATTTTCCGGTATTTGCTGGATTATATTTATAAAAAATCCTTTTTAGCGGCGCAGGCCGGGCATTTGGCGCGCGCGGCCGCTCTGGCGGAGTTTTCCCGCCGGCAAGAGCAGGCCATACAGGAAATGCTGGCTTTTAACCTGGATAAAAAGCAGTTTATCCTTGTATTGTTGCAGCAAATACACGGTTTTTTACGCAGCCCTGCCGCGCAGGGGCATAAATATGATGACAAAACAGCCTGAAAGAGCTATGTAAAAGCAGGCTAGGCCGGGCCGGTTTTGCCTTTTTTGAGCGCGGCGGCGCTATGGCCTGTTATCATAATCGGGGAATATATGTCCGAAAAATATTATATTGCAACGCCGATTTTTTACCCTAACGGCCGGCCGCATATCGGCCATGCCTATAATGCGCTGGCGGCCGACAGTCTGGCGCGCTTTCACCGCGCTTTGGGCGATGATGTGTTCTTCCTTTCCGGCACCGATGAGCATGGCCGCAAAATGCAGCAGACAGCCGAGCAAATGGGGCTGACGCCGCAGGCGCTGGCCGACCGGAACAGCGCGCTCTTCCGGGATATGCTGAGCAGGTTTGCCATATCCAATGATGATTTTATCCGCACCACGGAAGCGCGCCACCATAAAGCCTGCCAGGCTTTATGGGAAAAAATGGCCGCCGCCGGCGATATTTATCCGGGCCGCTATGCCGGCTGGTATTCCGTGCGCCAGGAAGCCTATTATGATGAAAAGGATACGGAAACGGGAGAGGACGGCCAGCGCCGGGAAAAAGAGCTCGGCTCGCCGGTGATCTGGCAGGAGGAAGAAAGTTATTTTTTCCGCCTGTCCCGCTATCAGGATAAATTGCTTCAGCTTTATGAAGAACAGCCGGATTTTATCGGCCCGGTTGAGCGGCGTAACGAAATTATCGCTTTTGTCCGCTCAGGCCTGCGCGATCTCTCTGTTTCCCGCACCAGTTTCAGTTGGGGCATACCGGTGCCCGGCGACCCCAGGCATATTATGTATGTCTGGGTTGATGCCCTGACCAATTATTTGACCGCGCTCGGTTATCCTGACACAAAAAACACGGCTTTCCGCCGCTACTGGCCGGTTGACGCCCATATTATCGGCAAGGATATTATCCGCTTTCACGCCGTTTACTGGCCGGCCTTCCTGCTCTCGGCGGGGATAGATGTGCCGCATCATATTTTTGCGCACGGTTTTTTGCTCAATCGCGGGGAAAAAATGTCAAAATCCGTGGGGAATATTGTTGATCCTTTTACCCTGATAGACACATTCGGCCTTGATGCTGTTCGTTACTTCTTTTTGCGGGAGATCCCCTTCGGTCAGGACGGCACTTTTGACGACAAGGCCATTATGGCGCGCATTAACGCCGATCTGGCCAATGATCTGGGTAATCTGGCGCAGCGCTCTTTGTCGATGATTGCCAAAAACTGCGGCGGCCGCCTGCCCGAGCCGGGTATTTTAACCCCGGCCGACAAAGCTTTGCTGCGCAAAGCTGATGAAGCTTTGCCCCTTATGCGGCAGGCTATGCGCAATTTTGCTCCGCATAATGCTTTAAGCGCTGTTTTTGCGGTTATTGCCGGGGCGAATCGTTATTTTGCCGCCGAAGAGCCATGGAAATTGCGTAAGTCTGATATAAAGCGTTTTGCCACTGTGCTCTATATAACGGCAGAAACTGTCCGCCGCTGCGCTATAATGCTGCTGCCTTTTATCCCGCAGGCGGCGGGCGCTTTGCTGGATATGCTGGCTGTCGCGCCGGATGAGCGCCTGTTCAGGCACATTACCGGCGGCAAACTGGCCGGGGGGGCGGTATTGCCGCCGCCGCAGCCGGTTTTTCCGCGTTTTGTCGCGGCAAAGGAAGAAGCGAATAATGCCTGAAGCTTACTGGATAGATAGCCATTGTCATCTGGATTTTGAGGTTTTTGCCGCCGATTGCGCGGCGGTTATAGCGCGCGCGCTGGCGCATAATGTGCGCCGGCAGATCACCATTTCCACCCGCTTTGCCGATTATGCCCGGTTACAGGCTTTGGCCGAGCATTATCCTTCTGTCTTTTTTACTGTCGGCACCCACCCATGTAATGCGCATGAAGAAGCCGAGCAGGCCGTAAGCGCGGAACAGTTGCAGGCGCTGGCGCGCCACCCCAAACTGCTGGGTTTTGGCGAAAGCGGGCTGGATTATCATTACAGCCGGGAAACAGCGGCAATCCAGCAGGAGATTTTTTTGCGTCATATTGCTGCGGCGCGGCAAACCCGGTTGCCGCTGATTATTCATAGCCGCGATGCTGATGAGGATATGGCGGCTATTTTGCGCCGGGAGAGCGCCAAAGGGTCCTTTCCTTTTATTTTACACTGTTTTTCTTCAGGCCGGGCTTTGGCGGAAACCGGCCTTGAGCTGGGCGGCTATATTTCCTTTTCCGGCATTGTAACCTTTAAAAATGCTGCTGCCGTGCGGGAAGTAGCGGCTTTAACGCCGCTCAATCGCCTGCTGGTGGAAACAGATGCGCCGTATCTGGCGCCGGTTCCTTATCGCGGGCAGCGCAATGAGCCGGCTTTTGTGGTAAAAACGGCGGAATTTCTGGCCGAATTTCGGCAAATGGAAGCCGGCGCGCTACAGCGCCGGATAATGAGCAACAGCTATGCCTTGTTCAGGAAAATGCCGCCGGCCGATGAGCAGGGGGGCAGTTAGCCGGGCGGATAGCGCCGGCGCTGCCGGCGGCGATCACAGGCAAGGCGGATTAACAGGTCGATCCTATGGCGCGAGCGCAGATAAAATTTACCATATTGGGTTGCGGCTCTTCTGCCGGGGTGCCGCGTCCTAATGGTGATTGGGGCGCCTGCAACATAAAAAACCCGAAAAATCGGCGCTCGCGCACGGCGTTACTGGTAGAAAAAATCGGTAAAAACGGCAAAACTACCGTTATTATTGATACCGGGCCGGATTTTCGCAGCCAGATACTGGCAGCCGGGATTCGCCATATTGATGCGGTTCTTTACACGCACGCCCATGCCGATCACATTCACGGGATTGACGATTTGCGCAGTTTTGTCCAGGCTGAAGGCAGGGTAATGCCGGTTTATGCCGATAAAGCCTGCCGCCGGCGGCTTGAGCAGGCTTTTGGCTATTGTTTCGGTATGCCGGCCCGCTCTGATTATCCGCCGATTCTGGCAGCGCATGATATGCGCGCCGGAGAATCTTTTGCCATAGAAGGCCAGGGCGGGCCGCTGTGCTTTATGCCGTTTCGCCAGATACATGGTGACATTGAGAGTCTGGGCTTTCGTATCGGCAATAGTGTTTATGCTACCGATGTCAGCTATTTGCCGGAAGAATCGCTGGCGCATATGCGCCAGCCGGACACGTTGATTTTAGGCGCTCTGCAATATAAGCCGCATCCGAGCCATTTTTCGCTGGCGCAGGCTTTGGCGCTTATTGAGCAGCTCAAGCCGCGCCGGGCTATTTTGACTCATATGCACATTCCGCTGGATTATGATACGGTTATGCGGGAAACGCCGGATAATGTTGAGCCGGCTTATGACGGCCTGAGCTTTGCGCTGCCGGCCTGATTGCCGCGCTAGCCGCTTTATGGCTGTAGCTTTTGCCGCCGCCAGACAAAAAAGTTCCATAATATTGATTATGCGATTTTTATTGGTAACAACAGAAAGCCCCCTTTTTCCCGCTGGCAGGGCTTTTTATCAGGCTTTTAATCTGGAATTGCTGTTTGAGAGATAATGGCCGAAACGGCGCTGAAGGAAACGGGTTTTGCGCCGGGCTATGGCTATGCCAGAGGCTATAATTTTTCTGTCAGGAAAATTTGCCCAAAAACCGGCTCACCTTGCTCCTGCCGCACAATAATATCGCTGTTATGCACAAGCGCCAAACCCGCCTCAGCAAGGTTTTGGCCAATATAAGCAGCGCTATGGGCAAAGCGCTGATGCGGGCCGACTGTGAAACCTTTTGCTTCGCCGGTTGTTCCGGCCGGCGCCGCAAGCGGCTTTATCGCTTCCAGTTTTTCAGTGGAAAAAGCAAAAACGCCGCCTTGTGCCAAAGCCCGGGCAACAAGGCAGAAAAATTCCTGTAAATCCCCCATATAAGGCAAGACATCGGCGGCAAGAATCAAATCCCATGGCTGCCGCCCGCCCTTCTCGCGCAAAAAGCGGCCAATATCGCCGGTAAAAAGCTGCTGATACAGCTCACGCTCATGGGCAATTTCTATCATATTGCCGGATAAATCAACGCCAACCCTGTTTACGCTAATATCGCTAAAAGCTTCGGCAACCAGCCCGGTGCCGCAGCCAAGATCCAGCATAAACTCGAATATGCGGCCGGGATAATGCCGGCCGGTTTGCGCACGCAGCAAATCCGGCACCTTGTAAGCGAGAGAATCGACCAATATCATATCAAAAACATCGGCATATTGGTCAAATAAAGTCGCTATATAGGCCGGCGGCGCTGTTTTTGGCGTTGCGCCCAGCCCCATAGCAGCCAGCCGCACAGTCACACCCGCACAATCTGCCGGATCCAGGGCCAGAACATCGCGATAAGCCGCAGCGGCAGCGGCACAATCTCCGCTTTTTTCCAAAGCGAGGCCGCGCTCATAGGCTTCTTCCATCTGCTTTTGTTTTTTGTTAGCGGCCATAAGGCCCTGCCTTTCAATGCCTGTTGCGCATTTTATTTATCGATCTTGTGCTCTCTGCCGCTCAGGCCTGATCGGGCAGCAGGCGCAGAGATTTCTGGTAGCGGGCGGCATTTTTCTGATAATTATCAGCATTATGGCGAATAGCGGCCATGTCTTCTGCTGTTAAACTGCGCGCCAGCCGGGCCGGGCTGCCAAGAATCAGCGAACGGGGCGGAAATTTTTTGCCCTCGGTTACCAAAGCACCGGCGCCAACCAGTGATTCTGCCCCAATTTCAACATAATTCATAAGAATGGCCCCCATGCCGATTAAACAATTATCGCCGATCGTGCAGCCGTGAATCAGCGCTTTATGGCCGATTGTGCAATTTTTGCCAATAACAGCCGGAGCGCCTTTTTCCGTATGAATAACCGATAAATCCTGCACATTACTGCCCTCGCCGACAGTAATAGCCTCAATATCGCCGCGCAAAACCGCGCCAAACCAGATACCGGCTCTGGCGCCTATGGTCACTTTGCCGATAATATCGGCGCTCGCGGCAATAAAAACCGTTTTATCTATTTGCGGCTGCCGCCCTTCCAGACTATAAATCGCCATTATGCTTCTCCTTGACATGAAACCGGCTTTTCAGCCCGGTTTTCTGCCGCCAGCTTGCGCCGCAGCACAGCAAAAGCCCGCCAATCCCTATCAGACAGGCCTATCTTCAAAATAATATCGCCGTTTTCATCATTATCCCGGCTTTTTTGCACACCATGACGGTAAAGCCAATCCAGCAGAGAAAATTCCTGCGGCCGCAGGCGGATATTATCGGTGCGGCCGGCTCCCAGCGTCTTGCGCTCTATCAGCGCCAGCGCCTGATAAAGCCCCTGCCCGCTTTGCGCCGAAACCGGCACGCTGGGCAGCAAGGCGGCTGCCGCCTGCGCTGCCAGACGGGCCTGACTCTCCGGCGGCAGTAAATCTGTCTTATTCCATAATTCGATAATTCTGTCAGGATTTTCTGTCTCAATTCCCAGCGCCGCAAGAATTTCTGCCACATCACGCTTATGCGCCGGATTATCCGGATCCGCCATATCACGCACATGAACAATAAGATCGGCTTCCGTCACTTCTTCCAGAGTGGCGCGAAAAGCGGCCACCAGATGAGTCGGCAAATGCGAAATAAACCCCACAGTATCGGAAATAATCAGCATTGGCCCGTTTTGCTGCCCGCTCAAGCCGGGCGCGGGCGCTTTGCCGGACGTCTCCCCTGTGCCGCCGCCGGGGCGAATACGGCGCAAAGTCGGATCCAGTGTCGCGAAAAGCCGGTCTTCGGCCACTGCATGAGCGCCTGTCAGGCGATTAAACAAGGTGGATTTGCCGGCATTGGTATAACCGACCAGAGCAATAACCGGATAAGGCGCTTTTTTACGCTTGGCGCGGTGCAAGTGCCGGGTTTTAACGATTTTGGCCAGGTCGCGTTTGATACGATGAATTTTGTCCTGCAAAACCCGCCTGTCGGCTTCAATTTGTGTTTCACCCGGGCCGCCAAGAAAACCGCTGCCGCCGCGCTGGCGCTCCAAATGTGTCCAGCTGCGCACCAGCCGGCCTTTTTGATAATTAAGATGCGCCAGCTCTACTTGCAGCACCCCTTCCTTGCTGCGCGCCCTTTCGCCAAAAATTTCCAGAATGAGCGCTGTGCGGTCAATCACCTTGCAATTCCAGGCTTTTTCCAGATTGCGCTGCTGCACCGGAGTCAAAGCATGATCCATAATTACCAGATCAATAGCGGCGGCTTTAACCGTTTCAGCAATTTCCGCCACCCGCCCTTTGCCCAGCAAAGTAGCCGCTTCCGGCCGATGAATATTATAATAGCGCGTCCCGATAATATTGAGGTGAATAGCGCGCGCCAGACCTTCGGCTTCCGCCAGCCGGGAAGACGGATCAACCGCCCGCTCAGCGCCGCAATCCTGCTGCGGCAGAGCCGGCACCACTATCAAGGCTGCGGCCGGCTGTGTTGCATGCTGAATAAAAGACGATTCTGCCCGAAGCGATTTGGTTTTGCGCACGATTTCTGTTACTTATGCTCCAAATATAATAGCAGACAATTCTGCATGCTCCAAAAGCGGCGGCGCAGCGCGCCAGGGCCCGGGCTGCGGCTCAACAAGCCCTCCCGGCCGGCGCCGCTTAGGCCTCAGCTTCCAGCTCTGCCGGTTTTAACGGCTGAGCCGGCATAATAGTGGATATTGCATGCTTGTAAATAAGCTGCGAATGCCCCTCCCGCACCAGCAGCAGGGTCTGCTCGTCAAAATCGGCTACAGTGCCGGTCAGCTTGACGCCGTTCACCAAAAAGACGGTCAGCATTCTTTTTTCGCTATTTTTATCGGAACTGCGCAATAATACTTTGCGCAAAAATCGCTCTTGCAGGGTATCGGCTCTATGATTTTTGCTGTTCTCTGCCATTTTCTTCCTTTGCTTATTGCTTATTTTTATGGAATTTTTGCCAGCATAACCTTTATAGCCTGAAAAAAGCAATAATCCGCGCCGACAAAAACGGGGATAAAAGCAGCCCGCCGCCCCCGCCGGCGCCAAAAGCCCGCGGGCAAAAGGGGCGGCGCCGGGGCAGCTTTTTCCTTATATTAAACCATAATATTCATATTTTATACCATGTTTTTGAATTTGCTATTTTTTTTACTGTTTTGCTTTGGCCGTTCTGCTGCATGATTTCCGCCCTTTGGCGGAAGCTTGCGCCGTCAAGCAACAAATCCGGGCTTATTTCAGCAAGGGGGATAACAACAAAGGGCCGGACGCCGCTATAAGGGTGCGGCACAATAAGATCTGTATCGGCGCCCTGCCCGTTGCTATTATAGCCTTCATAAAATAAAATATCTATATCCAGGCTGCGCGGCCCCCATTTTTCTCCCCTTTGCCGCTGTTTTTCCTGTTCCAGCCGCAGGCAAAGCCGCAACAGCGCCGCCGGCGTCAGAGATGTTTCCAGCAAAACACAGGCATTTAAAAAATCCGGCTGGTTTTCCCGGCCCCAGGCCGTGCTGCGATACAGCGATGAAACCGCCTTCAGCCGGCAGGTTTCAGCCGCCGCCAGATGGCGCAAAGCATAGCGGAAATGCTCTTCCACCTCGCCGATATTCCCCCCCAGCCCCAGCCACGCTTTATGATAACAAATCCTGTCCTGCATAAACGGCCTTTTAATCCTGCGCCGGCCGGGCCGGCTGTTTTGCCGCTCCATCATCGGCCAGCGCATCAACCACAGCCAGCGCCTGTCGATTAGCCGCAATATTATGGACACGAAACAGAGAAAACCCTTGTAAACGCAACAAAACAGAGCTGGCAGCGGTAGCCGTATCGCGCTCAAGCGGCAGCTCCTGCCCGGTCAAACGGCCTAAAAAATTTTTGCGGGACGTGCCGGCCAGCAAAGGCCGGCCAAAAGACTGCAACGCTGCGGCATGGCGCAATAAAGCTATATTTTCCGCCAGAGTTTTGGCAAAACCAAAACCGGGATCCAGCACAATCTGCTCGGGCCGGATACCCGCTTTGGCGGCAATAGCCAGTGAGCGGGTAAAAAATATCTCCTGATCCCGCAGCGGATCCGGGTGTTTTTGCCGCTCCCGCCCGGTATGCATAAGCACCAGGCCGGCGCCGCTGGCGGCAATGAGATCAGCCATAGCGGCATCTTTTTGCAGGCCGAATATATCATTGATAATATGCGCTCCGGCCTGCAAGGCCGCCGCCGCCGTTTCCGCCCGATATGTGTCAACAGAAAGCGGCGGGCAATCTTTCTGCCCGGCCAGGGCGGCAATAACCGGCAGGATACGGCGCTGCTCTTCCGCCGCCGATACGGGCCGCGCCTCCGGCCGGCTCGATTCTCCGCCAATATCGATAATATCAGCGCCTTCCCGGCGCATAATATACGCCCGGGCGAGCGCCTCTTCGGCAGAACAACAGCCGCCGCCGTCAGAAAAGGAATCCGGCGTGACATTCAATATCCCCATCAGGCGCGCCCTCTTCCCCAGAATGACAGACGCGCCGCCTTTTATCTGCCAGGATAGTGTCATGCCGCCAACCTTTTTAACCCGTCCCGCCTGTATACAGGCTTTATAGCATAAAACATCTGAATTTTGGCAAAAAGCGCCCTAAATTCTTGTCAACGGGTTTTGCCGCCCTGTTTCGCAGGTTCTATCATGGCCGGATTTAGCACCCATATTGCCGCCGCCCTGTTCGGCCTTGCGCTTGCAACAGCGCCGGCCGCGGCGGTAACGGTCCGGCTTTCTTATCATTATTACCGTCTCTCCGCCGGCACAATAGAGGAATTGCGCGCCGCCATGCAGCAAAACGGGCCATATCTGGCCGCAACCGGCCGGCATCATGCCGCAGCGGCGCTTATTGTCTTCCAGTCTGCCGTAAAACAGGAAGCCGCCGCCGGCCATTGCCGGATAAAACAAGCCGATATTACCGTTAACGCCCGGATATATTTGCCGCAATGGCAGCGGCAAACCCGGCCGGCCGCCGGCAATGTCACCCTGTTTCAGGATATGCTGCTGCGCGATATAAAACGCCATGAGCATAATCATATTGTCATTGCCCGCCATTACGGCAGCGAAATGGAGCGGGAGTTACGCAGCCTGCCTTATCAGCGCCGCTGCCGGCAGGTGGAGCGGGAAGCTGAAACGGTTTTGCGCCGCCTTGAGCAAAAAAGCGAAGCCGCGCAAAGGCAGTTTGACGCCGTTGAAGGCAAAAATTTTGACCGGCGCCTGCGCCGGCTGATACAGGAAGCCGGGCGGGAAAAGGCAGCGCCGGCCGACACAAAATTGCGCGGCCACCCGTGACGGCGGGGCAAAAACCGCCCGGCCGTCAACACGCCCGAAAAGCCACAGGATCAAGGCAGATAAACCGTCAATTCTTCCATATCCTCCGTCAGCGGGATCTGGCAGGCCAGCCGTGATTCCGGCTGCAGACCGGCAAGAAAAGCCAGTATATCCTCTTCCGGCAGGGAGAGCGGCGGCAATTTCTGCTGTTCGGCCCGGGCAATATAAACGTGGCAGGTGCCGCAGGCGCAGGCGCCGCCGCATTCACCGAGGATTCGCGGTATGTTATGCGTAATCGCCGCTGCCATCAGCGATTGGCCGGCCGCGGCGTCTACCGTGTATTTTTTGCCGTCCGGCAGGCGGATAAAGACCAGTTTTACCACAGAACCGCTCCTGTTTTCTCAAAGAGAACATATTGCAACGAATAGATATTATTCATTTTTTTAAATTTCAGAGTTATTTTATCCTTGAATTATTGCTTTTCTATGCCATAGACTTGATCTTCGGCAGAATCAAGATTCGGCCGGGTCTCACAGCGCGCAGCGGCTCCTCAATGACACGCAATATCACGCCGGTAAAAGGACGCATTTATCGGCAACGGGATTAAATATGGCACGCAGAACCAAAGAAGAAAAATTTGATATTGAGGTTGAGGCCGCCCTTGAAGTTGCGTTGGGTTCTGCTTTTGACGGCGGGTCGGCTGCCGCCGATAAAGCAGCCGGGCCAGGCCGGGCTGCGGCGGCAGCGGCGCAACCCGGCTCCGGCGCAGACGGCAAGGCTGAAGTGTCCTTGAGCGGCAGGAAACTGCCGTCTTTCCCCGAGGCTTTTTTCTCTTTCGGTGACTTGTCTCCCTATGATGCGGAACATAACCGCCTGACCACATTGCAGGACGATATTTTTGATCTGAAAAATCTTGAGCGGCAGATCGCTTCAGCGGCAAAAGAGCTGAACAAAAACAGCGCCCCGGCCGCAGAAACAGCCGCCGCGCCGGCGCCTGCCCCCACCTTTTCGGCCGATTCGGCGGCTTCTGACCCTCATGGCCGTGAGGCCGTGGCGGCAAGCGCAACGGAAAAGAGCTATATTATCGTTGATGAAGCCGGCGGGCAGCCCGCTGAGGCGGCTTTTTCCGCTCAGGATTCCGCCGGCGGCGCTCATGCGCCGCATAAGGACAGGCCCGGCCGGGAAAAGGCAGCCGGCGGCCATGAGCCGGCCGATACGCCGGCAAGCCTGGCGGAATTTTTGCAGGGGCGTGATTTTCCGGCCGGCGAGCCGGCGCCGGCTGCCTCGGCCGCTCCGGCTGAAAATTTTCGCGGCGAGCCAAAAGACAATAGCGGGCCGGCGGCTTCCGGCTCTTCTTCTTTTCACGGTTCTCCCCCTGCTCCGCCGGGAAAAAGAGGCTTGCGGCAGCTTCTGGCCAAAAATCCGCTTTATTGGGCAACCGCTTTTGTCAGCTTTTGCTGGATTATCGGCGGCATAGGCCTTGCGCACAAAATGCAGGCAGCGAGCGGCGGCAGCTTTGTTGACTTTATTACCGGAGTGCAAGGTTTTCTGGTTACGTCCGGCACATTTGTGCCGGTATTGATGTTCTGGGGTTTTGCCCAGCTTGCCTACCGCTCCAGAGAGCTGCAAAAAATTATTCATACGATGATCGGCGCCACTCAGCGCCTGCTGGAGCCGGATTCCGGCTCAAAAGACAGTGTCACCAGCCTGGGGCACACAATCCGCCGGGAAGTGGCGGCTATGGACGCCGGCATTGACCGGACAATGTCGCGCGCCAGCGAGCTTGAAGCGCTGCTGCAGAGCGAAGTCAACAATCTTGAGCGCTCTTACGGCGAGAATGAAGTGCGCATTCGCTCGCTTATTGCCGAGCTGGCCAATGAGCGTGAGGCTGTGGCCACCCATGCCGATAATGTAAAAGCCAAAATTACCGGCGCGAAAGATCAGCTAACGCAGGAATTCAGCTCTATTGCCGATCATATTAACGCGACAGCGGAATCTTTTACCATCGCCTTGTCGGAAACTTTAAATTCCCGCTGGGGTGAGCTGGTTAATGAATTTAATACCGCCAATGAGGAAGTAGCGCGCCAGCTTTCGCAAAAATTTATTGATACGGTGCAGAGTTTTGATGCTTCGCGAGGGCAGTTTTTTGAAGAGCTGGATAATCGCTTCCTGCAGATTGACGCGCATACAGATGCCGCCGGCAAGGCAGCAGCCGAGAGGCTGGGCAGCAAAATGGACGATTTTGTCAAACTTGTCCGCGAGCGAACGGAGGAAGTGGAAGGACGGTTTGAGACATTTTCCGGCCGGCTGGCGGAAAGCGGCAACAAGATTATTGATTCCGTCAACGGCAGTGTCGGCGACATTGAGCAAAGAACCCAGCATATTGAAGAAAGGCTGCAATCCACGGCCGATAAGGTTCTGAATAATTTTGACGATAAATTCCGCGATCTGGATAATGCCGTTATTGACCGCAGCAACCGCTCTCTGACCGATTTCAGCGAACAGATTAACCGCCTGGAAGATCGTTCTCATGATTTATCGACGCTTTTTGACAAGGCTTCAGACATGGCGGCGGCGGCTTTTACCCGGCATATTGGCGCAACAGAAGAAAAGCTTCATAATATTACCGAGCAAATCGGCAAAAGCGGCGCCGCTCTGGCAGAATCGATGCTGCAAAGCCTGAAAAAAGCCGAGCAGCGCACGAATGAAATGGACGCGCGCCTTACCCACAGCTCCAAAGCTGTGGCTGATGTTTTTGAAGGCAAGTTCAATGCGCTGGATAATCTGTTTGTGGATCGCAGCAATCGCTCTATCGGCCTTTTTGCCGAGCAGGTGCAAAAACTGGAGAAAAAGTCGGAGAATCTTTCTGCCGATTTTGATTCCGCTACGCAAATTGCCGTGCAGCATTTTGAAGAAAGGCTGAATGAGGTTGATAATCTGCTCAGCCATAAAAGCGCTTCGCTTATCCGCTCTTTTATCGATAAAACGGAAAGCCTGGAAGAAAGCACGGAAAAGCTCAATACGGCGCTGGAAGTGCATGTTGAGCGCGTTAATGAGGCTTTTCGCTCGCGCGCCAGCGATATAACGGCCAGCCTGGCCAATGGCCGCAATGAAATCCTCTCTATTGTTGATGAAACCAAAACGCGCCTTTCTCACGAAATGGAAATTGTCGGCACGACTATCGGCAAACTGGTTGATGAGCGGGCGGGCGGTTTTATTTACCAGTTTATTGAAGGGCGGGAAAAGCTTTCTCATACTCTGCAAAATGAAACCGGCCGCATTATTGATACAGTGGGCGAGCAGATTGCCAGGCTTTCCGCCTATGTTGCCGATATAGAAAAAAATCTGCTAAGCCGGGTGGCCGATATGGATCATCAGGCGCATAATCATATGCAGCAGCTTGATATGCGCACTTCAGCCTTTGAAAAAGCCCTGACAAACAGTTTTGGCGCCGCGCATGAGCTGGTAGAGACACAGGCGCATAATATTGATATGCGCGCCAGTTCCCTGCGGGATTCTCTCAGCCTGAACAGCAAGGAGCTAAATGCCGTGCTGGGTGAGCAGGCGGCTGCGCTGGAAGAGCGCATTGCCTCTATTCGTCAGCTGGTGGCCGATAGTGACGGCGCCTTTGCCGAAGTTATGCAGCGTCATGTTGCTGCTTTTGGCAATTCGGTTGCCGCCGGTGACGCCGATTTGAAAGCCATATTCCTGACTCATCTGGGAAAACTGGAGGGGCAGACAGGCCGCTTGAAAGATGTTTTCAATACCGGATCGGCTGCTCTGCTCCAATCGCTGGAGGGGAAGCTTGGCGCGCTGCAAACGGTTTTTGCCGATGGTCGCGGCTCTATTGAGACTTTACTGGATCATCACGGCACTATTATTTCCGATCGGGCTTTGCATTTACAGGACAAGCTGGGGCAAACTCTGGCTTCGGTTGATGAAAAACTGGGCAAGCAGAGCGAAATTCTGGATAAGCGGGCTTATGATCTGCGCGATGCGGTAGATTATAACAGCTCGGTTTTGTCGGATTCTTTCCTGCGGCAAACGGCAATTATTGATGAGCGCGCCAAAACTATCCAGAAAACACTGGAAATCAGCATAGATAGCATGCGCAATGCGCTGGACGATAATGCCGCGACTTTTTCGCAGGCGCTGCGTGAACATATGGCTAATGTTACCAGCAATTTCGGCGATGAAACCCATAAAGCGGAAAATATTATCGCCGCGGCGGCCGATAAATTATTGGGATCTGTTTTCGATGCGGCCGACACGGTGGATCAAAAACTGGCTAATCGCGGCCTGGCTATCAGTGATATTATCAATCATGGCGGCGCCAGGCTGGATACGGATATGGCCAATATTGAGACGCGTTTCGGCAATATTGTCACCTCGCTGGGTGATGAAGCGGGGAAAGCGGAATCCCTGCTTACCGGCGCCGGCAACCGGCTTTCCGGCTCTGTGCTCCAGGCTGCCGAACGGGCGGATAAAATTTTTGCCGATCGCAGCGCTTTATTGCAAAATAATCTTGAAATGGTTGAAGGCCGCCTCAATTACGGCCTGCAATCCATTCACGAGCAAATGCTGGGCACAACAAGCGAGATAGAGCAAAAATTAAGCGATAAATCGCAGCTTTTTAAAGAGGATCTGCAAAAAATAAACGCCGAAATCGGCAGCGGAGTGGATACTATGCGCGAGCGGGTGGCTGATCTCACCCAGAATACTATGCAGGAACTGACCGAAAAAACCGACAGCCTGCATTCTCTCACCGAGCAATTACGCAATGCCGCTACCCGAACCAGTGATTCTCTGGCCAATTTGACCGGCACATTCAGCAAGCAGCTGCATGAGGTAACGCAAGCGGCAGAAGAGCGGCTGCGCCAGGAAAACGAACATTTTATCAGCAATTTTTCCGGCCATACGGAAGATGCGGTTTTTGCCGTGCAGGCAGCCAAATCCGAGCTGGAAAGCCAGGTAAGCCGCCTTTTGGAAGGGCTGGAAAATTCCAACAGCTCTATCCAGCTGACTGTTGGCAGCCTGCATGACAATGTCGGCGAAGTTGATAAAAAACTGAGCAGCCTGACAGCCGATTTCCGGCAGAATATGCACCAGCTTTCTGAAAATTTTGCCGCTTCCGGCAATGCGCTGAATGAAGATTTGCGCCGTTTCAACGGGCAATCGCAAGATGCTCTGGCCAGTATTGCCAGGTTTTCCGAGCAATTTAACAGCCATACCGGCCTGTTGACGGAAGCAAGCAATATTCTGGCCAATTCCAGCAGTGTCTTTTCTGAAAAACTGGAAAACAGCCGGGAAAATCTTGAAAAACTGGCGAGCAGCCTGGTTGGTAAATCGGACGAAATTGCCGGCGCCATGCATAATTGTGAGCGGGTTATCAGCTCGGTCATCAAGAATCTTGAAGATAAAACCTGGTCTTCTACGGCGGAATTGCGTTCCAGCCTGTCGGCGCTTATTGGCGAGGCGGCCGGGCGCTTTGAAGGCGCGACAGAAGATATTCGAAAATCGGCCGGAGAAATACGCGAAGAGCTGGCGCGCACGCAAGGTGATCTAAGCCGCGGCATACGCGGCCTGCCGATGCAGACAAAAGAATATACCGATGCCATGCGCAAAGCGGTTATGGATCAGATTGAAGCTTTGAAGGATTTGTCCGGCATTGTTGAGGAATCCGGTTTGTTGTTTGATGTCTCGCGGCCAAAGGCGGAAGCCGCGGCGCCGCGGCCGGAAATACGCGCCAATCAGCGCCCGGCCTATAATGCTGCCGGCGCCGCGCCGGCCAATACGGCTTATGCCGGTGATTTCAAGAAAAATGATCCTGCTCCTTACGCCGCAACACGGCCAAATAACGGCAGCGCCGCGCTGTCAGGCCGTGATCCGCAATCGCGCGGCTGGGTGTCTGATCTGTTGGCGCGCGCCTCAAAAGAAGAAGCGCCGCGGCCGGGCGGCGCGGCCTTGAACGGCCACCGGGAAGGGCAAAACGGCCATGCCGGCTCTGCGCTGAATTCTATGTCGGCGGATATTGTGCAGGCGGTTGACCGTGACGGCATTGCCAAATTGTGGCAGCATTATCGCCGCGGCCGGCAAAATATCTCACCGGACAGTCTTTATACCCCCGAAGGCTACCGTGTCTTTGAGGATATTAAACAAAAATATGCTTTTGACGGTGAATTCCGCCGCGCTGTCGGCCAATATATAACGGATTTTGAGCATCTTCTGGGTGATGTCACCCGCAATGGCGGCAATAATAACACGGTGCGCGATTATCTTACTTCCGATACAGGCAAGGTTTACACTATGCTGGCTCATGTCAGCGGCCGTATTCAATAAGGTTACTTTATGACTTTGGGCCTTGTTATAAGCGTATAAAATTGTATCCGGCTGATGCCGCTTGTGTTATTGTGCCCCCCTCACCGGCTTTATAATCTCTGGCTGGCGGCTTTTATCCTTATAAACTGGCGCAAATCCGGGGGATAACAGCGCGCTCAGGCCGGTTGCAGCGCTCCCTTATCTTTGCCGATCGGCCGCAATACAAATACGCATTGCTCTCTCGGCTATTGGCCTGATCTGCTGCTTTTATCTGGCTCGCCGCGCCTTGCCGCAATGTGTTGTCCTGCTGTTATAGCGGTAAAACAGATCATCAGCCGCCCGGTTTTTACTCTGGATTTTTTGCCTGAAACGGGCGGCATTTGCTGAAATTATCTGCTATATTGGCCTATGAAGCCGCTTTATCTCGCAGGCAAAAGCAGGAGATAATAAAAGGCGCAGCCCGGCCCTGTAAACAGGGCGGAAACAAAGAGTAAAAGAAAGTTATAATAATGCGGCGCAGCCCTGATCACCCCTCTCCGCCGCTGGCGGGCCAAGGTAAAAAAGCCGATGGGCCTATGCCGGCTGATTTGCTCGCTTCTTCGGCGCGGATCTCGTGGGAAAAAGCTGATTCTGCTGCTATGGCTGAAGCAGACAAGGCAGAAGCCGATAATAGCGCCGATGAAGCAGCCATGCCCGGCCGGCGCGGCGCCGGCCTGATTGGCGCTTTGCTAAAAAATCTGCCGAACAGACCGGGCGTTTACCGTATGCTCGACGCTAAAGGTGATGTGCTTTATGTCGGCAAGGCGCGTAATCTGAAAAAGCGGGTGGTCAATTATACCCGGCCGGAAAAAAACAGCGCCCGCATTGCCCGCATGATTCACCTGACCGCGCATATGGAATTTATCGTCACCCGCTCAGAGACGGAAGCTTTATTGCTGGAAGCCAATCTTATCAAACATTTGGCGCCGCGCTTTAATGTTTTGCTGCGCGATGACAAATCCTTCCCCTATATTTTTATCGGCGGCAATGTCTGGGCGCCCGGGCTGTTCAAGCATCGGGGAGCGCGCAGCAAAAAAGGCGATTATTTTGGCCCTTTTGCCTCTGCCGGTGCCGTAAATCGCACCCTTAACAGCCTGCAGCGCGCCTTTTTGCTGCGCAGCTGCAGCGATAATGTTTTTGAATCACGCACCCGCCCCTGCCTGCTCTATCAAATAAAGCGCTGTTCGGCTCCTTGCACCGGCCTTATCCGTGAGCCGGATTACCGGCAATCGGTAGAACAGGCGAAAAAATTTCTCTCCGGCAAAAGCAGCGCCGTTCAGGATAATATTGCCCAGATCATGATGCAGGCTTCCGACAATATGGAGTTTGAGCGGGCGGCCGCTTATCGTGACAGGCTGGCTGCGCTGGCGCAAGTGCAGGCTTATCAGGGCATTAACCTGCACAATATTGCCGAAGCCGATGTTTTTGCCCTTTATCAAAAAGGCGGCCTGACTTCCGTGCAGGTCTTTTTCTTCCGCAGCGGCCAGAATTGGGGAAATCATGCCTATTTTCCCAAAGCCGGCAGCGATATAAGCGCGGAGGAAATTCTGACAGCTTTTTTAATGCAGTTTTACCAGAACAAACCGGCGCCGCGCCTGATTTTGCTATCGCACAGCCTCTATGAGCATGATTTGCTTGAAGAGGCCTTATCGCTGAAAAATAATCGCAAAACCTGTCTTATTGTGCCGCAGCGCGGTGAAAAAAAAGAACTGGTGGCGCAGGCGGCCGCCAATGCGCAGGAAGCGCTGGAGCGCAAACTGGCGCAGACAGCCTCACAAGCCCGGCTTTTGCAAAATTTTGCCGCCACATTCCAACTGAATTTTGTGCCACAGCGCATAGAGGTTTATGACAATTCTCATATTATGGGGACAAATGCTGTCGGCGCCATGATTGTTGCCGGCCGGGAAGGTTTTATCAAAAACCAGTATCGCAAATTTAATATCCGATCGGCCGCTATCAGCCCGGGTGATGATTACGGCATGATGCGCGAAGTTATGGAACGCCGCTTTTCCCGCCTGATAAAAGAGCATAAGGACGCGCCGGCGCAAAAGCCGAAAAGTGAAGAAGACAGCGATATTTTCCCCGCCTGGCCTGATATTCTGCTGATTGACGGCGGCCCGGGGCAGGTAAAAGCCGTGTGCCAGGTTTTGGCCGATCTTGCAATTACGCCGGCGGTTACCGTTATCGGCATAGCCAAAGGGGTCGATCGCGATGCCGGGCGCGAGCGTTTTTTTATTCCCGGCCGGCCGCAGTTTTCATTGCCGCCGCGTGATGCCGTTCTATATTTTATCCAGCGTCTGCGCGATGAAGCGCATCGCTTTGCCATTGGCTCACACAGGACACGGCGCAAAAAAGACATGATGAAAAACCCGCTTGATGCGATTGAAGGCATCGGCGCGGCGCGCAAAAAGGCCTTGCTGGCCTATTTCGGCACGGCCAAAGCGGTAGCGCGCGCGGCGGTTGAAGATTTGCTTCAGGTCAAAGGCATTTCGCAATCTGTAGCGCAAACCGTTTATGCCTATTTTAATGAATAAAATTTTCTTCATACTTGTATAAGAGAGAAAGCAGGCTAAAATGGCGCAGATATCGATAAGGCTGTAACCGGCTTTGCCGCAGCGGTTTTGGCCGCCTTGCGGCGGCGCGGGCGCCGCTTTGCTCCGCGAGCCGGGTTCCGGCGGCAAAGCGGCCGGGCACAAGCGGGGATTCTTCTGGTGACATTGGGCAGAAAAGCCATATGAAAAAACATATATTATCCCTCCCCAATATTCTGACTTACGGGCGCATCGTGGCTGTGCCGCTGGTGGTAGTGTGTTTTTTTGTTGACGGTCATTTTAAACCCAGCAATGCGGCGCGCTGGTGGGCTTTGGCCATTTTTCTTATTGCCAGTATCAGTGATTTTTTTGACGGTTATCTGGCGCGCATCTGGCACCAGACATCGGATTTTGGCCGTATGCTGGATCCGATTGCCGATAAATTGCTGGTTTCGGCCTGTTTGCTGCTGCTGGCGGCTGACGGAACAATCGCCGGCTGGACTTTATGGGCCGCCATTATTATTTTGTGCCGCGAAATTCTGGTCTCCGGCCTGCGGGAATATCTGGCGGAACTGAAGGTAAGTGTCCCGGTTTCGCGCCTGGCCAAGTGGAAAACCGCTTTGCAAATGGCGGCTCTCAGCCTGCTGCTTATCGGCCCGGCGGGGGAAGCTCTCTGGCCGCATATTACCAATACAGGCTGTGTTCTGCTATGGATTGCCGCTATTTTAACCTTGATAACCGGCTGGGATTATTTTCGCGCCGGGCTTAAACATGTTATCCATTGATATAATAGCGCCCTGCGCTCAGGTATCCGGTTTATGTATAAAAATCTTGTAAGAATTATCCTGTTTGCCTGCCTGCTTGTCCTTGCCGCCGCCAATATAGCCTATTATATCGGGCATAAAGCTCTTTTTGCCGAGCCGCAAAAAACCGGGCAAAGCGCCGCTGCAACAGCCGCAACAAAACCGGCAAAGGGGGAGGAAGAAGACAAAACCCGCGCAGACTATATTCACGGCCGGGCGATTTATGATACACGCGCCGCCTTGCCGCCTCAGGCTGTGCTGGATATTAAACTGACAGCCTCTGCCCCGGCCGGGCAAAATAAAGCCGCTATTGTGGCTGAAAGCCGGCAGCAATTATCCGGCCGCTCACCGCCGGACTGGGCGCTGCCCATTGCCCTGAGCCGCCTTGAGGCGCAAAAATCCTATAGCCTGCGGGCTACGATCAGCAGCGGCGATACTTTATTATTTGTCAATATGGCGCCCATGCCGGTTGATCATAATCGCGCCGCCTATATTATGCGGCTGGAAAAGCTGGACAGCGGCGAAGCCGATAAAGGCAGCCGCTTTATCGGCACAAACTGGCGGGCGGATATTATATTGGGCAAGCCGGCCATAAGCCGGGCAGAGACCGGCTTTTATATTGATCCGGCCGCCAAAACCGACCCGGCTGAAGCCGGCAAGCGCTATGCTGTCAGCGGCTCCGGCGGCTGCAATCACTATACGGGCAGTGTTATCCTTGATGAAAGCGGGGAAACTGTGCGTTTTTCACCGCTGGCGGCGGGTTTTATTATGTGCGCGCCCGCTCTTGCCCGGCAGGAAGCCGATTTTATCACCGCTATGGCGGAAGTGCGCCGCTATAAATTTGATGAAAACGGGGCGCTTTATCTGATCGATGCGGAAGAGCGCCCCCTTGCCCGCTTTATTCCCCATTAGCCGGTGCCCCACCGGCCGGGGGAAAGGCCAAAACTCGCGCGCTTGCGCCAACAGAACCGCCAAGGGCACAATATCCACAATCGCGGATAATACAGCCTTCAGCCAAGCCAGACTGAAGCCGGCAGGCGCTATGCTGCCAGCGGCTCCGGCGGCCGCAACCGCTATACGGGCAGCGTTCCCCCTGATGAAAGCGGAGCAATTATGCGTTTTTCACCGCCGGCGGCGGGTTTTATTCTGCGCGCGCCCGCTCCTGCCCGGCAGCAAGCGGCGGCGCCGGTCTTTCGCCTTGCTTGCCGGCGCTCGCTGTTCTGCCCGGGCGGCGCGGTTCAGCCCGGGTTAACCGACAATCTCTGAGCCGGAAAACCAATAGGCGATCTCCTGCGCCGCAGTTGCCGCCGCATCAGAGCCGTGAACCGAATTTTCGCCAATAGAGAGAGCAAATTTCCGGCGGATTGTCCCCTCCTCCGCTTCTGCCGGGTTGGTCGCGCCCATAATGCCGCGATTACGGGCAATAGCGTTTTCCCCTTCCAGAACCTGCACAATAGTGGGGCCGGACGACATAAAAGCCGTTAATTCGGCAAAAAACGGCCGGTCTTTATGCACGGCATAAAATTCTTCCGCCTGGCGCTTGCTCATCTGGATACGCTTGCAGGCGATAATGCGCAAACCCGCCTCTTCCAGCATAGCCGTAACGGCTCCGGTTATATTGCGCCGCACGGCGTCAGGCTTAATCATGGAAAAGGTGCGTTCTATGGCCATTTTATCCTCTTATCGCTTAATCACCGCGCCGGCCATCATGCCGGCTTTGCCGCAGTTACCCGGCGCCGGCGCCGGATTTCCAAAAACTTCGGCTAACCCGCTTATAACCGCATTAGCCGGGCTTGCCAAGCCGGGTAAGCGGCCGGCGAGGTTTTCGGCCTTGCAATCGGCGCTTTTTTGGGCATAAACTCCGCTCATGCTTGCTCTGGATACTGTTTCTGTCCGCCTGGCCGGGCGTCTGCTGCTGGATCGCGCTTCTGTCACTTTGCCGGACAGCGGCAGGATCGGCCTTGTTGGCCGGAACGGCTGCGGCAAATCCACCCTGTTTCGCGTTCTCACCGGGGAGCTGGCGGTTGAAACCGGCACTGTCATCATGCCGGCAGGGCTTCATATCGGCCAGGTAGCGCAGGAAGTGCCGGGCAGCGCCGACCGGCTGATTGATATTGTCCTTGCGGCCGATAAAGAGCGCGCAGCCCTGCTGCAGGAGGCGGAAATTACGCGTGATCCCATGCGTCTGGCCGAAATTCATACCCGCCTTGCCGATAAAGAGGCTTATGCCGCCCCGGCCCGCGCCGGCGCTATTTTAGCCGGTCTGGGTTTTGACAGCGCCGCCCAGCAGCAGCCGGCGGCGCAATTTTCCGGCGGCTGGCGCATGCGCGCCGCTTTGGCGGCCATGCTGTTTGCCGAGCCGGATTTGCTGCTGCTGGACGAGCCGAGCAATTATCTCGATATTGAAGGGGTGTTATGGCTGACCGATTATCTTCGCCGTTACCCGCATCTGGCGCTTATTATCAGCCATGATCGCGATCTGTTAAATAAAGCGGTTAATGCTATTATCCATCTGGATCAGCAGAAACTGCATTTCTGGAACGGCAATTATGACTCCTTTGCCCGCCAAAGGGCTGAAAAGCAAGCCCTGCAGCATAAACAAGCCGCCCGGCAGCAGGCCCGCCGCCGCCATATGGAAGCCTTTGTCAGCCGTTTTCGCGCCAAGGCCGGCAAGGCCAAACAAGCGCAATCACGCCTGAAAATGCTGGAAAAAATGGCGCCGGTTACTCTCTGGCGCGATGAGCAGGCTGAGCCTTTCCGCTTCCCCGCCGCCGCCAGAGCAGCCTCTTCTCCCATTATTCATTTGCGCGATGTTACGCTCGCTTACCCCCAGGGGGAAGCCGTTTTGCGCCATCTGAATTTGCGCATTGACAAAGACGATCGCATTGCCCTGCTCGGCGCCAATGGCGAAGGCAAATCCACCTTTGCCAGATTTCTTGCCGGCAGGCTGCCGGCACAAAGCGGCACAGCGGTTTTTGCGCCTAATCTGAAGATCGCTTTTTTTGCCCAGCACCAGCTTGATGATCTCTACCCGGAAGACAATGCGATAGAGCATTTCCGCCGCCTGCTGCCGCAAGAGCCAGAGGCGAAATTACGGGCGCGCGTGGCGCGCACCGGCCTGTCGCGAGAGAAAATGCAAACAGCGGCCAAAAATCTCTCCGGCGGAGAAAAGGCCCGGCTGTTACTGGGGCTGGCGGTTTATAATGCGCCGCATGTGCTGATTTTAGATGAACCGACCAATCATCTGGATATAGACAGCCGCGAAGAACTGATTGCCGCATTGAATGATTTTGACGGCGCGGTTATTCTCATCACCCATGATCGCTACCTGATTGAAGCGGGGATTGATCGTTTATGGCGGGTGAGCGGCGGCGCTATTACCCCTTATGACGGTGATATGGCAGGCTATGCCGCCGCTGTTCTGGCCGAAAGCCGCCGCAGCCCGGCGCAAAAGCCGGCGCCGGCCGGCGGCAAGGCACCGGCAGCTTTGCCGCGGCCGGCGGCAAACCGGCAAAAAACAGCCGCTTTGCGGAACAGCATAACCCGGATAGAAGAGCAATTACAGGCCCGGCAGCAAGCGCTGCACAGCCTGGATAAAGAGCTGGCGCAGCCGGGCTTTTACCGCCAGGCCGCCGCGCTCATTGCTGAAAAAACAATACGCCGCGCCCGGCTGGCAGAGCAGCTTCAGCAGCAGGAAGAGGCCTGGCTGGCAGCGCAGGAAGAGCTGGACAAGGCAGAGCATAATTAACCGGAAAGCGCCTGTTATCTGCCTGTTAAGCGGTTTTCTTAAAGCACAAGGACAAGCAGGCTGATAATACCCGCCGCCCATAGGCCATAATGAAACAGGCGCGGCGGCAGGCGCCGCTTTGCCTGCCACAGCAGCCCGGCATAAAGCAGGCTCAAGAGGAAAAACACCGTATCAGCCAGAGCATTTATCTGCCCGGCCGCAACAAACAGCGATAGAATATGCCGGCGCCCCAGCCAGGCTGTTGTTGCCAGCGCCGCCAGCACAGCAAGCGCAAGAACCGGCATATGATTCCTGATATAGCGCATCGGCGCGGCCTTATGTCTTGTCACGGCGGCCGCGGCAGAAGCTGCAAGCCGCCAGCGCCAGAATCAGCAAAAACAGCCAGCGGCCGCCCGCTTTATCCGCTGCGAGCAGGCTTTGCGGGCAGACCAGCCCCCAGAGGGCGATAACCGCCAGAATAAACGGAGCCAGACGCACGGTATCAGGCCTTTTTCTGCCATTGGCGCTGCGGCGTTTGCTGCCAGTAGGTCAGCTTATGCGCGGCTTTGCCGTCCTGCTCTTCAGCCTGCAGCATTTTCCAGGCAGCGCGGGCGGCAGCCAGTTGTTCGGCTTTGCGGCTGTCAAACATAATACATAAACGGGCATAATCCTGCGGATTAGGCGCTATCGCCCCTTCTACGCAAAAGCACACATAAGCCTGATTGCGGTTTTCTTCCCGCAGGCCCAGCAAAACCGGCTGCTGCGGCGCATAAGGCTCATCTTCCAGACCATGGGGGATAAAGGAAGATTCGGAAAAACTCCATAAAAAATTATCCAAAGCCCGGCAGCCGGCCATGGTTTTGCATAAAACAGCCGCCCGCCAGCGCCGCTGCAGGGAACGCTCAAGCAAAGCCGGCAAGGTTTGCTCCAGAGTAGATTCGGTCAAATGGTAAAAGAGAATTTCACTCAATTTCAGGCCTCTTTCCGCCGGCCGGACACAGGCTTTTTATCCGCTCTTCCGGCCCGGGCAAAACACAGGCAAAAAAGCGGACAGCCGCGATAAGCCTTTTATTCCGGCTTTTGCGCACAAAAATCAGCAACAAATTCTTCAATCAGGCGTACGCCGTAGCCGGTCGCCCAGGAGGAATTACAGGCCGTTTTATCGGCGCCGAAGGCCGTGCCGGCAATATCAATATGCGCCCACGCCGTCTCGCCGACAAAACGCTGCAAAAATTGCGCCGCGGTGATAGAACCGGCCTCACGGCCGCAGCTATTGCGCATATCGGCAAAGCGGGATTTAAGCTTTTTATCATAAGCAGCGTCCAGCGGCATCGGCCATAGCCGCTCGCCTGTCCGGCTGCCGGCGGCGGCCAGCCTGTCGGCCAGAGCGGCATTATTGGCATAAAGCCCGGCATAATGGCTGCCAAGCGCAACCACCACCGCCCCGGTCAAAGTGGCGAAATCCACCATTAAGCAGGGTTTGTAGCGCTCTTTGGCAAACCATAAAACATCAGCCAGCACCAGCCGGCCTTCCGCATCGGTATTGACAATTTCGATCGTCTGGCCGGAAAGTGAGGTAATAATATCGCCCGGGCGCTGCGCCTTGCCGCCCGGCATATTTTCCACCAGGCCGACAAGGCCGATAATATTGGCTTTTGCCTGCCCCTGCGCCAGCGCCTGCATAGCGCCGATAACCGCCGCCGCGCCGGCCATATCGCCTTTCATTTCTTCCATTTTGGCCGCCGGTTTTAAAGAAATGCCGCCGGAATCAAAAACCACCCCCTTGCCGATAAAAGCCAGCGGCGCCTGCCCGGCCGCGCCGCCGTTCCAGCGTATAACAGCCAGATAAGGCGGCCGCGCAGAACCCTGCGCAACCGCCAGCAAAGCGCGCAGGCCGGCGCGCTCCAGCGCCGCCTGATCCAGAATTTCCACCTCAAGCCCCAGTTTTGTTAATTGCCGAATACGAGCAACGCATTCTTCTGTTCCCAGAATATTGGCCGGCTCATTCACCAGATCGCGCGCCATTATCACCGCATCGGCCAGAATATTCGCTTTGGCCAAGGCCTTTTGCCCCGGCGCCGGCTCGGGCAGCAGCACGGTGACAGCCATAGCCTGCTGCGGCTCTGCCCGGGCTGTTGTTTGATATTTATCAAAACGATAATTGCGCAATTTAAAGCCGCATAGCATCTGCGCCAAAGCCCGCTCGCCAAACGGCCTGTCCGGCAGGGCTGCCGCTATGCCGACAGCCGAAAAATGCTCGGCCGCCTTGCGACAGGCACCGCCCAGCGCAAGCCAGTCTTCATCGCCGAAAGCGGCATTGTCCGGCACCCGAATCAGCGCAACATGGCTGAAAGGCGGCACAGCTTCGCCGCCGGGCGGCATTATCAACACGCGGCTCACGGCAAAAGGCTCCGGCCGGCATTCGCCTTCTCCGGCCAGGATCTCTGTTATCCGGCTGCCGACAAGCTTTTGCGCGGCCGGCGCCACCCTGCCCCGCTCATCAGCCGGCAGAATCAACAGGCTTTTTGCCGCTGCCGGCCCGGCCGGCGCCGCAAAAGAGGAAAAAGAAGCAAAGGTAAAAGCAACAGGCAAAGACATGGCAACCTCATAACCGCACAATAACAGGCCTAAACAGGCCTATCTTATAATCGCCCGGCCGGCTATGTCCAGCGCTTTCCTGAAATTGCCCAAAACCCGGCGGCGGGGTGCATTTTATTGCCGCAATTTGCTCTTTCAAAATTGCTTTTCAGCAGAATTCCTTTATAATGCAAAATACAGCCGCATTATCCTGATAGTGTTCCCCGGGCGGGCGGCGCTTCAAGGCGTTTTCATGCCGCTCCTGTTTTCCGTTATGTCTTCGATATGTGCCGGAGGCTTTTCAGCGTTTACCTTTTATTGGGAATATAGGCTTAACCAAAGGCGCGGGCAAGCCGCCGGCGCCGATTGCGGCAAAGCAGATCAAGGCCGCAGCGGCAATAAGGGATACAGGACTGTATGTATGTGATTGAAGCTTATATTCTGCGCCGCATTGTCCTGTTTTTTGTCGCCGCCTTTACGGCTGCCATTGTTCTGACATGGACGGTGCAGCTTCTGGCGCGCATCAATTTTCTCACCACAAGCGGCCAGACTTTCTTCACGGTTCTGAAATTTTCTTCGCTGTTTATCCCCGCGGTTTTGCCGCTGGTTATGCCTTTTGCCCTGGTTATTGCCGTGGCGCAAACTCTTTCTGCCATGAACCAGGATTCCGAGCTGGTGGTTATCAATGCCGCCGGCAGCCCGCCCCGGCTTGTCTGGCGCCCGGTGCTGCTGCTGGGGCTTGGCTTGTCGCTGCTGTCTTTCGGCATAGCCAATTTTATTACGCCCTATGCCCGGCTTACCATGCGCGATATGACCGCCAATGCTCATTCCGACCTGCTCAATGTGTTTTTGCAGGAAGGCAGTTTCCGCAAGCTTGGTGATAAAATTTATCTCGAAATCGGCGAAAGACGCGCCGATAACAGCATTGGCCGCCTGTTTATTGTTGATCAGCGGGATTCCAGTCTTGACCTTTATTATTATGCCGTCAGCGCCTATATTACGGAAAAGCAAGGCAGCGGCAAAAGCCGGGCCGATAATTATCTGGTCATGAAAAACGGCGAAATTGAAAGACGGGATAATAAAAGCGGCGATGTTTCCATTATTAAATTTGATTCCTATACTTTTGATTTGAGTGAATTTGCTCCCGCCGGCAAGAATGTTACTATTTATCCCAAAGATCAGTTTCTGACCTATCTCTTCCACCCCGATCCTGACGACCCCTATTACCAGAGGCGGCCTTTGCAATATACCGCCGAGCTGCATAAAAGACTGACCCAATGGCTCTACCCTTTTATTTTTGCCCTGCTGGCGCTGGTTGCCGCCGGTGATGCCCGCTCACACCGCGAGGCGCGTATTTCCGCCTCTTTTACCGCTATTTCCCTGTCTTTCGCTTTTTACTGGCTGGGTTATTTTTTCGCCGGCAAGGCAGAAACCGATATTGCTTATATTCCGCTTTTATATATTTTGCCGATCGGCGCGGCGGCTCTGCTGATTTTTATGCTGCTGACCAATCATTCTCTCCATTTGCCGCCGAAACTGGCGGGCTTTTTCTACCGGACGGCGGCGCTGCGCCGGCGCGCCGGGCAGGAGGGAGAGCTATGATCGGCCCGACTCTGGCGCGCTATTTCTTCCGCCGCTATATAAAAATCACCGGCTATTTTTTACTGGGGATTTTTTCTCTGGCGCTGCTGATGGATTTTACCGAAAATGCCGGGCGGCTGGCCGGTCTGCCGGGTTACAGCCCGCTGGGAGCGCTGTTTTTGTCTTGCCTGCGCCTGCCCTTTATCATGCAGCAATTATTCCCCTTTGTGGCGCTGTTTGCCGCCATGGCTACGCTTGTTTCGCTTAATCGCCGCCTGGAGCTGGTTATTGCCCGCTCTATCGGCATTTCCGCCTGGCAATTTTTGCTGCCGGTTTGCTTCGGCGCTTTTCTGTTTGGCCTTTTTGCGGTTATTGCCGTTAATCCCCTTGCTGCCTGGAGCACGGAAAAAGCGCAGGATATTATTGCCGGCTGGCGCAGCAATAACGGCGCTTTAAGCAGCGGGCAGAGCGTTAGCGGCAATCGAATCCCGTGGCTGACCCAGAAAACCGATGAAGGCATTACAACAATCGGTGCAAAAATGGTAACAGAGCGCGGACATAGCTTGATTGATGCTACCTTTGTCCGCTTTAATGAAGATGATACGATTCGTGACTGGGTGAATGTCGGCACGGCAAAACTGGAAAACGGCTATTGGCAATTAGGTGAAGGTGCATTATACCGCTCAGGGGGGAGCCCCCTTGCTGTTAACGGTATGCGTATCAAAACACAGCTCAAGCCGCAATTTATTGAAGAGCGTCTGGGAGACCCGGCGACTGTGCCTTTTTATGAATTGCCGTCCAAGATCCGGGTCGCGCGCTCGTTTGGCTATTCGGCCAATGAATTTGATATGTATTTGCAGTCTGTGCTGGCTTTGCCGGCGCTTCTGGTCACAATGACCTTGATTGCCGCGGCCGTATCGCTGAAATTTGTGCGGCTTGGCCAGTCCGGTATGTTGATTCTGGGCGGTATTGCTGCCGGTTTTGCGCTTTATGTTGTTTCGGTTCTGGTTAAGGCTTTTGGCAATGCCGGCTATGTTCCCCCGGTTATTGCCGCCTGGGCGCCGGTGCTGATCGCTTTGTTTTTCGGGATTTCTTTTTTGCTCCACAGGGAGGACGGCTGAGTGGGTTTTGAAAACAAACGTTCCGGGCATTCCGTCCGCTGCAGAGCCTTGGCCTGCGGCACGGCTGTGGCCGCCCTGTTTGCTTTTTTACCGGCTGCCTTGCCTGCTTACGGGCAGGATACGAGCGCCCCGGCCATGAATAATCGCAGCGCTGTCCTGCCGCGCGAGGCAGGTGATGCGCGCGCGCCCATGCTGCTGGCGGCTGATGAAATCGTTTATGATCGTGACGGCAGCTCTATTACGGCCCGCGGGCATGTGCAGATTGAATATGACGGCAATAAAATTGTGGCGCAGCGCATTGTTTATAATCAGCGCAGCAAACGCGTTATGGCCTATGGCAATGTGGAAATTATTGATACGCACGGCATCAAGCTTTATGCGGAAGAAATTGACCTGACCGATGATCTGGGTGAAGGTTTTGTCAACGGTTTGCGGGCGGAAACACCGGATAACACCCGCTTTGCCGCCGAAAGCGCCGAGCGCAGCGCCGGGCAAATGACGGTTTTCAATAACGGCATTTATACCGCCTGCGAGCCGTGTTACACCAAACCGGCGAAAGAGGTTTTCTGGCAGATCAAAGCCAAAAAAATTATCTGGAACGGCGCCACCAAAACCATACGCTTTGAGGATAGCCGTTTTGAAATTTTCGGCAGGCCGGTGGCCTGGTTCCCGGTTTTTGAGGCGGCCGACTCAACCGTCAAGCGCAAAAGCGGCTTTTTAACCCCGAATATCAGCTATAAAACCAAGCTTGGCCTGGGCGTGACCGCCGCCTATTTCTGGAATCTGGCGCCCAATTATGACTTTACTTTGGCTGAAACCGGTTATACCAAACAGGGCTTCCTGACAGAAGGCATCTGGCGCCATCGCCTGCAAAGCGGCAGCTATGATATGCGCTTTGCCTATATCAACCAGAATGAGCGCCATGATTTCAAGCGCGACACAATAGATTACCACCAGACCAACCGCTATATGGGAGCCACCAAAGGGCATTTTACCATTAACCCGCGCTGGTCTTACGGCTGGGATATTCTGGCGCAATCGGATCATAATTTCAGCCGCACTTACGGCATTGACAATTATAGCCGCGGGCTGCACCGATCGCAGATCTATTTGCGGGGCTTGAACAACCGCAATTATTTTGATCTGCGTTTTTACCATTTTGAAGTGCAGGACGATACGCGCAAATGGAGGAATGACGGCAGCCGCAACCCTGATGAGCGTTATTCCAAACAGCCCTGGGTTTTGCCGCGCATAGATTACAGCTATATACCGAAAGAAGCGGTTTTGGGCGGTGAGCTGCAATTTAATAATAATCTGCAAACGCTGTATCGTGATAAAAGCGATTTCGGCCGGACAGACTGGTCCGGCAATCACAATATTAAAAGGTCTCGCCTGGTCGGCATGAGCGGCACCAGCGCCCGCCTTACCAGCGAGGTGGAATGGAAGCGCAGCCTGATCAGCGATTACGGCTTTATTTTCTCGCCCATTCTGGCCTTGCGCGGAGACGGCATTACTATTGATCAAAACCATCATTATCAAGATGTTAATCTGCGTGACAATACATTCCGCGGTTTGGCCACGGCCGGGCTGGAAGTGCGCTACCCCTTCCTGATGGCAACGCCCGGCAGCAGCCATATTATTGAGCCTGTAGCGCAGATTTTTGTCCGCAATAATGAGCAATATACCGGCCGGCTGGTTAATGAAGACGCGCAGAGTTTTGTCTTTGATGCCACGACCCTGTTTTCGCGCGATAAATTTTCCGGTTATGACCGGGTTGAGGGCGGCACCCGCGCCAATCTCGGCCTGCGCTATTCCGGCGATATGGCCAATGGCTGGTCTATTTACAGCCTGGCCGGGCAATCTTACCAGTTAGGCGGGCGCAATTCCTTTGCCTCTAATGATTTAACCGGGGTGACGGCGGATTCCGGGCTTGAGCATGCGCGCTCGGATTATGTCGGCATGTTAGGCGTCAATGACGGCAATGGCCTGTTTGTCGCGGCGCGCGGCCGTTTTGACCGCGATGATTTCACCGCCCGCCGCGGTGAAATAGAAATGCAGAAACAATGGCAGCCGTTAATATTGGGGGCGCGTTATGCCTATATTCAGAAACAGCCGGATTACGGCTATGCCAAAGACCGGCAGGAAACCAGTGTCAACGGCACATATAAGCTCAATGCGAACTGGAGCGTTAACGGCGAAACCACTTATGATATTGTTTCCGATACATGGGTGCGCGCCGGCGGCGGGCTGGGCTATGAAAATGAGTGTTTCGGCCTGATGTTCGGTTATTTGCAAACGCGCAATCCGGGCAAGAGCGCGGTTTCCAATAAATGGCGCTTTTTGCTGTCTTTCCGCACGATCGGCGATATTGGCAATAGAAAAAGCTTTTAAATATCGGGCGGCCGGGGAAAACCCGGCTTATATATTTTTGCCGCGCCGGCCGGGCAGGCGGAGCGCGCAGCCAAAACATAGCGCGCAAGCCTGGGGTTAATCGGGCACACAGCTTTTGCCGCCTTCCGGTAAAATGCCTCCCGGGTTGCGGCAGGTGATAACAGCTCTTGCATTTTTTTTGTTTTTCCATAAAAAGAAGCAGGTTATCGTGTGTTATTATTGTATTCTGCCGAGAGGCCGCCTGTTTGGCCGGATTGGATATAATCAAATGAACTCTGTCAAAAACTGCATTTCAGCCATTGTGTTGCTCTGCGCGCTGTTGGCGGGCGCCGTGACGGCCTCTCCGGCTCTGGCTCAGCAGCAAAGGGGCAATAGTGTGGTGCTGCTGGTTAACGGCAATGCCATTACCGGCGGCGATATTGCCAAACGCGTTGCTTTTTTGCGCCTGCAGCACCGCAGCGGTAATCTGGAACAAATAGCCCGGCAGGATTTGACCGATGAAATTTTGCGCCGTCAGGAAATTCGCAAACATAATATTACCGTGCCGCAAGCCGATATTGACAAAGCCTATGCCGGTTTTGCTGCCAGCAATAATATCAGTGTGGCGCAACTGAACCAGATTATGATGCAATCCGGGGTAACGCCGGCGCATTTCAAGGCCTATATACGCGACCAAATGGGCTGGGGGCGCCTGGTCAGCGCCCGCTTCCAGGCGGAAGCTGCGGTATCGCCGCGCGATGCTGTCCAGCGTATGCTGAAAAACGGCGGCAAAAAACCCAGCCTGAATGAATATGTGTTAAAACAGGTTATTCTGGTTATTCCTGCCAGCCGGCGCGGCGCGATGCTCAGCCGGCGCATGAGTGAGGCCAATACCCTGCGCGGCAAGGTAAACGGCTGCGATAATCTTTATGCCGTTTCCAAAACCTCTATGGATACAACTGTGCGCACGCTTGGCCGTTTTCTTGAGCCGCAAATCCCCGATGAATGGGAGAAAGCGGTGCGCGCAACCGCGGTGGGCAAGGCCACGCCGGCGCATGCCACCCGGCGCGGGGTAGAATTTCTGGTTGTCTGCTCGATGCAAAAAGCCACGGACGACAGAGTGGCGCAGCTTGTCTATTCCATGCAGGACAGCGGCAAAAGCGCTGAAAGAGGCGCTGCTCTGGAGAAAAAATATATGCAGGAATTGCGCGCGGCCGCCACCATACAGAAGCCCTGATAAGCCGGGCTTGTGCGATATTTTCCCCCGGCCGGCAAACATTGCCGCCGGCCGGGCTGTTGGTTTTTTGTGCTGCGCAGCGGGAGCCGGGTTGATGGCCGCTTTTGACAATTTGCCGCCCTTGCGCGCCGTGCTGGAACATTATGGGCTGAAGGCAAAAAAAACGCTGGGGCAAAATTTCCTGCTCGATCTCAACCTGACGGCCAAAATCGCCCGGCAGGCGGCGCCGCTGGCCGATTGCCCGGTGATAGAAATCGGCCCCGGCCCCGGCGGCCTTACCCGCGCTTTGCTGGCGCAAGGCGCTTATGTGACCGCTATTGAGCGCGATGAGCGCTGCCGCCCGGCGCTGGAAGACATAGCGCGTCTTTATCCCGGCCGCCTGCATTGTATTTATGCCGATGCCCTGCATTATGATTTCGCTGCTTTGGCGGCGCAAAACCCGTTTGCCGGGGCGATAAAAGCCAGGCCGAAAATTATTGCCAATTTGCCCTATAATATCGGCACGGAATTATTGCTGCGCTGGCTGCTGGCGGAGCCATGGCCGCCTTTTTATCAATCGCTGACGCTGATGTTCCAGCAGGAAGTAGCGGCGCGCCTTACCGCCCGGCCCGGTGACAAGGCCTATGGCCGGCTGAGCATATTATGCGGCTGGCGCTGCCGGGCGAAAACGGTAATGACTCTGCCGCCGCAAGCTTTTACCCCGCCGCCGAAAGTGCATTCTGCTGTTGTGCATATTGAGCCAAGGGAAAAACCGCTGCCCTGCTCAGCGCCGCTTTTAAGCCGGCTGACCCGGGCCGCTTTTGGCCAAAGGCGCAAAATGCTGCGCCAAAGCCTGAAACAACTAGACTTGAAAGGCATGGACACCGGCGATTTCTTGCTTGAGGCCGGCATTGAGCCGACACAAAGGGCCGAGCAGCTCAGTATAGAGCAATTTGTGAAGCTGGCTAATGCTCTGGAGCTTTTATAAATAATGCCGGCCAGACGGGCCGCCCGGCGGCGGCGCTGGCCGATTGCCCGGTGATAAAAATCGCCCCCGACCCCGGCGGCCTTACCCGCGCTTTTAAGCCGGCTGGCCCGGGCCGCTTTTGGCCAAAGGCACAAAATGCTGCGCCAAAGCCTGAAACAATTAGACTTGAAAGGCATGGAAACCGGCGATTTCCTGCTTTTGTCTGCCTGCCCTGGCTGTGAGCCGCCGCCCGGCCCGGCAAGGCGGCTTCAGGCTTCGGCGATCAGGCCGGCAATAAAGCTTTTTATCGCCGGCAAACGGTGGCGTTTCAGGCGTTCGGCGGTGATAATGGCTTTCAAGGCCGATAAAGATTGCTGCACATCATCATTGACAAGAATATAATCATAGCTCTGCCATTTGCGCATTTCTTCAACCGCATTATGCAGGCGTAATTGCATATCAGCGGCGCTGTTTTCCGCCCGCTCCTGCAGCCGGCGCCGCAATTCCCGCATGGAAGGCGGCAAAATAAAAACAGAAACACTGTCACGCGGCCGCTTTTTGCGTATTTGCCCGGCGCCCTGATAATCAATATCAAAAACAATATCCCGGCCGTCCCGCAAGACTTTATCGATAGTTTTATGCAAGGTGCCGTAATAGGCGCCATGCACTTCCGCCCATTCAATAAAGGCATTGGCCGCCACCATATTTTTGAATTCCTCTTTATCAACAAAATAATAATCCACCCCTTCCTGCTCGCTTGGCCGCCTCTGCCGGGTGGTAACGCTGACCGACAGGCCAAGATTCATGGCTTTATCGGCGCGCAGCATACGGCTCAAGGTTGATTTGCCCGCGCCTGAGGGGGAAGAGAGAATCAGAATCATACCATAATGTTGCATATTAAGGACTCCCTGATAAAAAAGGCTGTAACAGCCGGGCAAAGGCTGAAAAAGCGTTTTTAGCGCCTGGCCGGGCTTTATTTTTCAAAGCTCGGCCTTTATGTAAAGCCTGTTGCAGAAAATTTTATCTTATCTTTTGCTTTTTGCTGCTTTTTCTATTAAAAAGCGGCAAAAAGCAAGCGAATATGACCCTGTTATCGACTCCTGAATTCTCTCGCGCCGCTTTGGCGGCCGGCAAAAAAGCGGACAGCGCACAGGCAAAGCCGGCCGGCGAGCCGCTTTACCGCTTCTGCCCGCAGGATAAAACAGCTCCCGCCGTAGAATGGCGGGTAGAACAGGGGCTTACTCCTTATCCGCAAGCGCTGGCCGTTATGGAAAAGCGGGCGGCGGATATTGCCGCCGGAGCAGCGGCCGAGCTGGTCTGGCTGGTGGAGCACCCGCCGCTTTATACGGCCGGCACCGGCGCCAGAGCGGCAGATTTGCTGGAGCCGGAGCGTTTCCCCGTTTATTCGGCGGGGCGCGGCGGCCAGTTCACCTATCACGGCCCCGGGCAGCGGGTTATTTATCTTATGCTCGATCTTAAACGCCGGCGGCAGGATATTCGTGCTTTTGTCACTGCGGTAGAAGAATGGGGCATAAGCAGCCTGGCAGAATTCGGCGTAAAAGCTGAGCGGCGGCAGGGCCGAGTCGGTATTTGGCTGGATAAAAAGCATAATCCGGCTTTGCCGCCGCCCTATAATGAGGCGAAAATCGCCGCTATCGGCGTGCGCCTGCGCAAATGGGTCAGCTTTCACGGCATGGCGGTCAATATTGCTCCCGATCTTGAGCATTATAGCGGTATTGTCCCCTGCGGCCTGAGCGGTTATGGGGTGACCAGTCTGGCGCAACTGGGGAAAACGGTCAGCTTTGCCGCATGGGACAAAGTTCTGCACGACACATTTCAAAAAATTTTTGGCGCGGTCGAGCCGCCGGCCGCCAATCCGCCGCAAACGGCGCAAAACTGTCAAAAATTGCCTTAACTTGTTGAAAACCCTTGATAAAGCGGAACAATAATCTTTTATGCCGCGGCAAATTATCGTAATGTGCCGGCAGGCAGGGGCAAAGCCAAGGCAGAGCCTTGCCGCCTCATTCTATAAATTTTTCCGCTCTGCCTTATATATCAGTAATCCTTATGCGTGATACCGATCTTTTTGCCCTGGCGGCGCCGCAGCCGCAGCCTGAAACGCCGGCCGCCGCCGGCAACACAAGAGAAAACGCAATGCCGGCCGACAAAGACCCATCAGAGGGGCGCAAATATCAGCATAACAAGCCGGCGCCGGGCCGGCAGAGCCAGGCGGAAGAGGCCTATGATTCCTCCTCTATCCGTATTTTACAGGGGCTGGAGCCGGTGCGCCTGCGTCCGGGCATGTATATTGGCGGCACAGATACCCAGGCGCTGCACCATCTTTTTGCCGAAGTTATCGATAATGCCATGGATGAAGCGGTAGCCGGCCATGCTGACTTTATTGAAGTGTCGCTTGATGCGGCCGGGTTTTTGACGGTTAGCGATAACGGCCGCGGCATTCCGGTGGATAATCACCCGCAAATGCCGGGGAAATCAACGCTGGAAGTGATTATGACCCAGCTCCATGCCGGCGGCAAATTTGACGGCAAAGCCTATGAAACCTCCGGCGGATTGCACGGGGTTGGCGTTTCGGTTGTCAATGCTTTGTCTGATGTGCTGGAAGTGGAAGTAGCGCGAGGGCGGCGCTTGTATCGCCAGGTTTTTGCCCGCGGCATAGCGCAAACCCCGCTGCAAAAACTGGGAGACGTGCATAATCGCCGCGGCACCAAAGTGCGCTTTCACCCTGATCCGCAGATTTTCGGCGCCAGGGCCGCCTTTAGCCCGGCGCGGCTTTACGCCATGGCGCGCGCCAAAGCCTATTTATTCGGCGGGGTGGAGATTCGCTGGCAGTGTGATCCGGCCTGTCTGCAAGGCCAGGGTGACAGCGCCGCTATTCCTGAAAAGGCGGTATTCCACTTCCCCGGCGGGTTAAAAGATTTTCTGGAAAGCAGTTACCCGGCCAAAAGCCGCATTACCGCCGAGATTTTTGCCGGCAAAACAGCAGGCCGCAGCGGCCATGGCGCGGTGGAATGGGCGGTTGCCTGGCATGGCGGTGATGCCGCTATCCGCTCTTATTGCAATACAATCCCCACGCAGGAAGGCGGCACCCATGAGGCCGGGCTGCGGCAGGCATTAAGCCGCGGGCTGAAAGCCTATGCCGAGCTGACCGGCAATAAACGCGCCGGCATTATTACCGCCGATGATATTATGACCTCCTGCGTGGCTATGCTGTCTGTCTTTATTCGCGAGCCGGAATTTGTCGGCCAGACCAAAGATCGGCTGGCCAGCATTGAAGCGCAGCGCATTGTTGAAAATGCCATACGCGACCCGTTTGATCATTGGCTGGCCGCCAGCCCGCAAGAGGCGGATAAATTGCTGGGCTGGGTGATGGATCGGGCGGAAGAGCGGCTGCGCCGCCGGCAGGAGCGTGAAATCAGCCGTAAAACCGCAGTGCGCAAGCTGCGCCTGCCCGGCAAGCTGGCCGATTGCAGCCAAAACTCGGCGCAGGGGGCGGAAATTTTTATTGTCGAGGGTGATTCCGCCGGCGGTTCGGCCAAGCAGGCGCGCAACCGCGCCAATCAGGCCATCTTGCCCTTGCGCGGCAAAATTTTAAATGTCGCCAGCGCCGGGCGCGATAAGTTCAGCGCCAATCAGCAACTGGCCGATATTATTCAGGCGCTGGGCTGCGGCACCGGCAAAAATTATCGTGAGACAGATTTGCGTTATGAAAAAATTATTATCATGACCGATGCCGATGTTGACGGCGCGCATATTGCCTCGCTGTTAATGACCTTTTTTTATCAGGAAATGCCGGCGATGATTGCTAACGGCCATTTATATCTGGCGGTGCCGCCGCTTTATCGCCTCGCTCAGGGCGGCAAGGTCGCCTATGCCCGTGATGACAGCCATAAAGATGAGCTGCTGCGGGCGGAATTTCAGGGGCGCGGCAAAATAGAGATCGGCCGCTTTAAAGGCTTGGGTGAAATGCGCGCCGAACAGCTTAAGGAAACCACCATGCAGCCGGATAAAAGAACCCTGCTGCAAGTGCAGGTGATGGAAGCGGAAACCGCCGCCACGCAAACAGCGGTGAGCGATTTGATGGGCACCAAAGCGGAAGCCCGCTTCCGCTTTATTCAGGACAATGCCGCCTTCGCCAAAGATCTGGATATTTAAGCTCTTTCCTCTGCTCCTTTACTCATATAATAAGATGTATTAAAGACTATTCTGAACAGCAGATACCAAGCATAAACTGCGGCAGAAGTCACTGTTCCTTTATCTGTTAATAAGCCATGCGCAACATTATTGCGCAGGTTTGCTCCCATAGAGTCACAAAATAACAGACGAATTTCTTCGGTTAAATTCTCGCCGAAAATTTCCTTACATTTCGGCTCGGTAATGAGTGTGCTTAAGCCTTTTTCCTGTTCTATTCCCTGCGCATCTAAATGTGTTGTCGGCACTTTGTGCATTTTTAAATGAAACCGCACAATAGCTTCCATCAAAGGTGCAAGCATATAAAGGGCGGCAGTAAAATCACCCTCATAGCCTGCGTAAAGTGCTTTTGCGGCCAATATTTCCCTGTCTGGCGGGATAACCGGGTTATTATGCGTCAATTCATAAAAATCCTGCTCCCGCATTCTATGCTCACAACGGAGAACAAATAAAGCAGGAAGAATACGCGACCGAGTTTTTCTATTTATCCTTATGCCGTGTAATTCAGAAATTTTATGGTCAAGCTTATTTTTGGAATTATCGCGAGCAATAACGCGCCCGTCATCAGGATTTATTATAACCCGCTGAGCAATAGCGGATAGTATATATTTCTCTGCAACTTGTTTGGCTTTTTCTCTTAAGTTTTCAAAATTTTCTTCAGGAATCAAAGCGCAAAAATGTAAAAAGGCCTCATGCCGTGCTTTCCCCATAACACAATTTTCAGCTTCCTTTTGTAAAGGCGATATATCAACAGGCGGGGTTGTAAAAGAAACCATAGAATCAAGTGCTTCTTTATTGGCTTTATCCAGCTCTGCCTGCAATTCACCTAGCTTGCTGCCCATACCATGGGCATTGCGATAGGCAACAGGCAGTTTCCTGTATTCCTGAATTGCCTGCTCCAAAAAACACCGGGAAGCTAAATTATGCCGCTCGCCCGTTTTACGGGTATTCGCATAGCGCTCTGTAGCCGCAGCTTTTAACGCAGTGACCCTGTATTCTGCATCTACCATTTTTGCCTTATGATACCATTGGCGCGCGGCATCATAATAAGCGCCTACTCTATGAACATTTCCCTTTTTCTTGAATGTTTCTGCTTTTGCTTCTAAAAACTCCGCAATTTTTGCTGCTTTATCAAAGCCTAAGGACCTTCTTTGTAAAATAGCGGCTAATTTTACCGCGAGGTCAAATTCGTCATTTTGCACCTCTTCAGAAAAAAGCGCTGTCGTTACTTTTTCTTCCAATTCTGCCAAAGGCTCTCGACCTTTATCCTTCAGCCTTTGAGCAAGAGAAATGCCTCTTTCCCAATATTTTAAAATTTCGAGATAGAATCTCTGCTTTAAGTCTAATGCTACCGCGTTGTAAGCCGCAATCGCTGCCAGTGCTGCTTCAAATTTTTTCCTGTCCTTCAAGTAAACAATTTCAGCCAAACAGGCACGAAGCAGATTATTTTCAACCCGGCTATAAATGCTTTCAATAAAAGCAAGCTGCTCAGGCGATAGATCATCAGGAAGCATCGAGCGCCTTTCACACCAAATTGCATAAGGACGAAACGGCTCATTAAAGGAATCCGGCTGTAACAGCAGCCCGCATAAATCGGCAAATAAATATAAAACAGCGCTTTCCCCCACTTTATGCTCCAAGAATTTATTCTCTGCCGCACGGCAAAGAACTCCCCGCATAGAGCCATAGTCAGGATAGGCCATTTTCAGCGCCTGCTCATAGCCGCAATTTTCAAAATCGGCTTGCGTCATAGCTGTATCTACCGGCAGGCGGCTCATTGTGAATCTCCTCACAGTTTCACGCTTTGGCAAAAAAATTATATGAGAAACGGAAGATAAATAATATTTCACCAGAAACTTAAGCATGGCTCAGCTCTATAAAAGCACACTATATGCCCCATTATAGAACATAATAAAATTTTTATCTATGATAATAATTATTCCGCCGCGGCGGCATCGACAATATGTAATTGCGGGGTGGTTTGGCCGTTCCAGTGATTAAGGCTGAGTGTGCCGGCAATATGCGCCTCTTGCCCGACATGATTTTGCAAAAATTGCCCCAAAGCCGTTTGCCCGGCGCGGAAGGCTATTGCCGCCAGACGGCCGCCCTGCCCGTCTGCCAGCGTCACGCGCATATGCTCCCCCTGTTTGCCCACCGGCCGGGCATAAACAATACGCTGATGCGGAAAAGCGAAAAGCGGCTGCGGCCAGCCGGCGCCGTAAGGGGCGGCCTGCTCCAGCTCTTCTATCAGCTCACGCGTAGCGCCGCCGGCTGTCAGGCTGCCGTCCAGCTTTAAAACAGCGCTTTCTCCAGCCGCGGCCGTCTCAGCCGATAAATTTTCTGCCAGCCAGCAGCGAAAATCCGCCACTTTATCAACCGATAAGGAAAACCCTGCCGCCTGCCGGTGGCCGCCGCCTTTTTCCAGCAGCCCGGCGGCGGCGGCGCGCGCCACCACAGCGCCAAGATCCACACCGCTGCCGCCGGCGCGGGCCGAGCCGGTTATCCGGCCACCCTCCTGCTGTGCCATAACAAAGGCGGGCCGGCCAAAGCGCTCCTGCAGCCGGGCGGCCAGCAGGCCGACTATGCCAATATGCCAGTTGCCGCAGGCAAAAACCATTTTCGCCGCTTCACCCGGCTTTGCCGCTGCCGATTCGGCCTGCTCTGCCTGCGCCAGCGCCTGTTGTAATTGCTCTGTCTCCAGCGCCTGCCGGCTATAATTTAAACTATCCAACTGCGCCGCCATATGCCCGGCAGCCTTTGCGTCATTGCAACTGAGCAGCTTTGCCCCCAGCGCCGCCTCGCCTACCCGGCCGCCGGCATTGATGCGCGGCCCCAATATATAGCCGAAGTGCCAGGCATTGAGCGGCTCTTTCAGCTTTGCCGCCTGCGCCAGCGCCTGCAGGCCGATATTGTGCTGCTGCCGGGCTATCAGCAGGCCTTTTTTCACAAAAGCGCGGTTTAAGCCGCGCAGCGGCATAATATCGCAAATGGTTGCCAGCGCCACCAGATCCAGCAGGCCTAATAAATCCGGCCCGGCGGCCGCGCCGCGGCGGCGCAGCAGCCGCGCCAGCGCTGCCAGGCACATAAAAACCACTCCGGCCGCGCATAAATAGCCAAGGCCGCTTGTATCCTCCGGCCGGTTAGGGTTCACATGAATAAAATCCGGCGACTCTGCCACCGGAAAGGGCGGCTGCGGCGCCGGGCAATGATGATCCAGCACGATAATATCGGCCTTCATGCCCCCTTTGCGGGCCGCAGCGAAAATATCAGCGCTATTGGCGCCGCAATCGGCGGTTATTATCAGGCTTGCCCCCTCGGCCGCCAGCCGCTGCAAGGCCGGCGCATTCGGCCCGTAGCCTTCACTTAGGCGATCGGGGATATAAAGGCGACAATCCACCCCGACAGCCGCCAGAAAGCGCTTCAGCAGCGCGGCAGAGCACGCGCCGTCGACATCATAATCGGCAAAAACGGCAATATGTTCACGCTGCAAACAGGCGCGGCACAAACGCTCGGCCGCTTTTTCCATCGCATATAACTGATAGGGATCCGGCATAAGCTGCCGCAAGGCCGGGTCAAGAACAGCCGGCACAGCCTCCGCTTCTATTCCGCGCGCCGCCAGCAACTGCGCCAGCGCCCCGGACAGGCCGTATTTCTGCTCTATATGCAGGGCAAGGGCGGCGGCCTGCCCGGGCGCGCGCTGCCGCCAGGCCTTGCTGCCGGCCGAACAGGCAATGCCAAGATAATTGCGCCTATCCTCCGCCATAAAACTGCGCTTTCCCTCTCGCCGCCGGACAAGCAAGCCTGCCCCGGCGGCGTAATGTGCCACACGGACAAGACTCTATTATGCAAATTTTGCCATATCATAATGGCGCGCCTTGATTTCCCGCACCGTGCGGCTGCTGGAGCGCATAACCAGACTTGTCGTTTCAACCCAGGCCGGAGCAAATTTAACCCCGGGAAGCATATCACCATCGGTCACCCCGGTAGCGGCAAACAGCACATCGCCTTTGGCCATATCACCGGCCTCATAAATCCGCTCAGGATCACGCACCCCCATGCCGGCCGCGCGCTCCCGCTTTTCCCCGCTGTCCAGCACCAGCCGCCCTTGCAGGCGGCCGCCGATACAGCGCAAAGCCGCTGCCGCCAGCACGCCTTCCGGCGCGCCGCCAATGCTCATATAGAGATCAATGCCGTATTTTTCAGGATTTTGTGTCTGGATAACCGCCGCCACATCGCCATCATTGATAAATTTGATCGCCGCGCCCAGCGCCCGCACCTCCGCCACCATAGCGGCATGGCGCGGCCGGTCGGTAATGCACACCGTAATCTCATGCGGTTTGACACCTTTGGCTCTGGCGACAGCGCGAACATTTTCGGCCGGAGAAGCATCGAGGTGAATATCTGCGCCGTAAGCGGCGCAAGCGGCGATTTTTTCCATATAGACATCGGGGGCGTAAAGCATATTGCCCCTTTCGGCTATGGCTATAACCGAAAGAGAATTGGCCTGATCTTTGGCGCATAAGCTCGTGCATTCCAGCGGATCAAGGGCAATATCAAGAGAAGGGCCGGCTTTTGTCCCCACTTCTTCGCCAATATAGAGCATCGGCGCCTCATCGCGCTCGCCCTCGCCGATAACCACCCGGCCATCAATCGCCAGACGATTAAGCTCCCGGCGCATGGCATCTACCGCGGCCTGATCGGCGCGCTTTTCATCACCCTGCCCGCGCATATGAGCGGCGGCAACAGCGGCGCGCTCTGTCACGCGCGCCAGCTCAAGCGTTAAAATACGATCCATATTACGCATTTTATCATTATGATCGGCGCTGGGCCTGTTTGCCAAAGGCTTTCTCATTCCTCATAATCCCGATATCAGGCTGAAACATTATCTGCCCTGCATAAACTATTTACGCGCCGTAAGAAAGCCAAAATACGGATCGGGAGCAAAGTTAAGGCTGACAAAACCTTTAAAGCCGGCGGAAGCGGCCGCAAGCGGCATAAAATTTGCAGCCTGCCCCTTCCGGGATTAGAGACAGGGCCGGCTATCACGGTTTGCCGGTTATCTGGCGCAAAGTATTGCTGATATCCTGGTCGGCCTGCCGGCGCGAAGAAGCCGCATCCGGCATAGCCTGCCGCTTGCCGGCGTCATTATCGGCGATATTGCGCGCTTGCCGGCCTTCTGCCTGCAATGTCCGGCTTAAACTTTGCCGCTCAGCCTCTGAAAACTGGGCGGTCGCCGCTTGCGGCCGCGTTGAAAAACTGGGATAGGTGCCGCTGCGCCAGGCTCCTTTTTGCGGCACGGTCTGAAAATCAGCCGATGGCGCGCAGGCGGCAAGCGCCGCCGCTAAAAGCAGAGCAGCCGCTTTTGCAAAGCTGCCAGAGCTGATTTTTATCCTGTTACAGGCGATAAGGCGCATTCTCATATCTCACTTTAGGGCAGCGATAACGGGGCACCCCCCTATTGATACACGAACAGGGTTAAGCAAGCCTCAATTTCTGCCGGTTGAGAGGCTTATTGCCGGCCGCTTCCCGCCGGGGCAGCATAATACAGGCATACAAATTTTCAGCCGGGAAAGCAAAAGTTTTATTGCACTATCCCCACCCCTTTGCAAGCCGGAGCAGCAGCGGCAAAAGCCCAATCTGCTTTTAATTTACCTTGCAAAACAATATGTTAGGCCTGAAAATAGCTTTTTTTGCCTGACGCTTCAAACAAAAACCGGGGCAGCAAAGCCCCGCCGCCTCCCGGCCGGGCAAAACCTGAAATAGCGAAATGTAACAGGCATGAACATATTGTTATAAGCTAAAATACGGATTTTATTATATAAACACCGGCCAATATATACCCCAAGCAGATAAAGCACGCCGCAACGGCCTGCTCCACTATGTGAGGAGTTAGACATTTGCCTTTTATACAGCAACCTGACGCAATTACACTCTCCAAGGCTGCCGCGCCCCGCAGATCTGCCGGCACCGGCGCTTCGAATCACAATACAAGGCGCAGACGCAGCCGGACGATAGCAGTTTTTGCTTATATTGCAAGTTTTATAACGGCTTTTGCCGCTTTTGCTCCGCTTCAGGCTCAGGCTCTGGTAGCCGGCGGCGATTTTGGCAAAGCGGTTAAAAAAGCGCACAAGCGCCCGGCGGCGCTTCCTTCCATACCGGATATGTATCGGCCGAATGATCATGCAGCAACGGCGATTATCCCCGCTTCGCTCGGCGGCATGGCGCGTTCGGCGCCAATGGGTATTTACCGGGCGTCCCCCAATATTGCCACCTCGTGTTTCAGGCCGCGCCTCATCGGCCTGTTGAGCTATATTCAGCGCCAGTATCACCGCCCGGTTATTGTGACATCCGGCTATCGCGGCATAGTGCATAATATACATGCCGGCGGGGTGCGCGGCTCGCTCCATACCACCTGCAGCGCCGCCGATATTAAAGTGCCCGGTGTCGGCAAATATCAACTGGCCGCTTTTGTTCGCTCTTTGCCCGATCACGGCGGCATCGGCCTTTATTGTCACCAGGCTGTCCATGTTGATATTGGCAGCCCGCGGGAATGGAACTGGTGCAACAGCCGCAAACGCTGAGCAATATTGTGTGCAAAATAAAAAAACGCCTTGCAGTATGATGATAACGCCTATATAAGCTCGCAACAGCGACAGGCGCCCATCGTCTAGCGGTCAGGACGCCGCCCTTTCACGGCGGAAACAGGGGTTCGATTCCCCTTGGGCGTACCAGTTTCCCTATTGCTTATCTCCGCTTGTCCGTAGTCCGTATAATCGGTTTGACTGGCGCGCGACAGCCCGGCCTGCTGTTTTTGCCGCCGCCGAGGCCGGCGGCGCATTGCCCCGGCTTTTCTGTGACATATCCGGCGCAAAAGCGCGAGCGATCTTGTCTTGGCTGCCAATCTGCCCTATGAAAAAGGGTTATGAAAGCGAATGAAGTCGATATTCTGATTGTTCCCGGCTATATTCATGCCGATGAGGAGCACTGGCAAAGCCGCTGGGAGGCAAAATTGTCTACCGCCCAATATGTGCGCCGGCCAGACGGCGCCGGCTCAGCGGCGGAAGATTGGGCAGCCGGGCTGGCGGCAGCGGTAAAAGTATGCCGCAAACCGGTTATGCTGGTGGCGCATGCCTTTGGTGTGCCGCTGGTTCTTCAGGCTCTGCCGCAGTTGGGCGGCACAATTTGCGGCGGTTTTTTTGTCTCCCCCCCTGATATTGCAAAAACCGCCATGCACGCTGAAAAACCGGCCGGCCTTGCTCCTTACCCGCTCCGGCCTCTGCCCTTTCCCAGTATTGTTATTGCCGCCCGCGATGACCCTTTTTGCGATTTCGCCGCGGCGGAAAAACTGGCTGAAGTCTGGCATTCCCTGTTTTTTGATGCCGGCCTGTCCGGCCATATTGATGCGCAATCCGGGCATGGCCCCTGGCCCGAAGGTTTAATGATCTTTTCCCGTTTTCTGGCGCATTTGCCCGAGCCGGACAGGGCAAAAGCCGCCGCGCAAAAGGAGGAAAAAGCTTAAGGCACAGCCGGCCGGAAGAGCGGAGTTTATCGGCTGCCAGGGCCTGAGAGCAAGCCATGTTCCGCTATTTGCTGCCGGCAGGCCGGGAGCGCCCGTCACAATAAAACAGTAATAATTTTTGAGGTTTTTATGCAGAAACGTCGTCGCATTTATGAGGCCCGGGAAAAAATTATTTTTGAAGGTGCCGAGCTTGGCACTTATATCCAGTTTTTTAAAGATGACGGCGGCGGCAGCCATAGTGACAAGGCGGAAAACAGCGCCGCCGAAATACCGCGGGCGGACGGCAAAGGTGTCCTGCATAACCGGATTTCCGAATATATTTTTGCCCGTCTGGGCGAAATCGGCATTCCGTCTTATTTTATCAAAAGCCTCAATATGCGTGAGCAGCTTGTGCACAGGGTTGAGATGATTCCGCTGCGGCTTGTCTGCCGCAATGCTGTTGCCGGGGGGCTGGCGCGCCGGCTCGGCCTTGATGAGGGGGCAGCTCTGCCGCGCTCTGTTTTTGAATTTTTCTATAAAGATGAAGCTTTGCGCTATCCGCTGGTGTCGGAAGAGCATATTTTAACCTTTGGCTGGGCCAATGAGCCGGAGCTGGAAGAAATGCTGACCATCACCGCCCGCATCAATGATTTTCTCTGCGGTCTTTTTGCCGCTATCGGCCTGTATCCGGCTGATTTCAAGCTGGAATTTGGCCGCCTGTGGGAGGGGGAGATTATGCGGATTGTCCTTGCTGATGAAATTTCGCCGGATTCCTGCCGTTTATGGGAGAGAAAATCATGGGAAGAAAAAGGCCGCGCCGCCCGCAATACGGCCGGCAGCGCAACAGAAGCCCCGGATACGGCGCCGGCTTTGCAGCGCATCGCTCATGAGCAGGTCGCCTATCGGCTGGGGCTGCTGAACGAAAATCGCCCGCTTTGCGCCAGAGGGCCGGTTCTGGTGCATTCCTGAAATCCGTCTTAGATCAAAAAGAGGCCTGTCATGCTTATTGTCCGTTTTTTTCTGCGCCTGTTGCGCCTTTTTGCCGCTCCTTTTGGCGCGGCTTTATTGCTTGCCGCCTGCAGCGCCACGGGTGACAAAAACTTCAGCGCGCCGGAAGCGGCGCTGCCGGTGATGGAAAATATTGCCCTCAACGCCCGTAATTGCTGGTTTAAATCGGGAGACAAGGCTTTTCGCTCTTATCGCCTGGCGCCGGAGCTGAAATCCTATTCCGGCCGGCCGCGTTTGCTTATTGTGCCCTATAATGCCCCTGATGAGCGGCCGCTGCTGGTGGTTGAAGGGCGCGGCAACCCGGCTAATGTCACCGCCTACGGCCCGCTCATGCAAACCGACCTGTCACAAAAAATCAGCCGGGATTTGTTAAATTGGTCTCGCGGCAGTAAAAAATGCAGCTAGCCGCGCCATAGAGCCGCCGGAAAACAGAAAAAATCAGCCGCAAGCGCCGGCGCGGGCTTGATTGCCGGCAGCTTTTTCTTATAATCGCGGCGCGAAGATTAAGGAGCAGGCCGATGGCGATGACGGCAGAGCAGATCAAACGGCATATTTGCGCTTCTATCCCCGATGCCGAGGTCGTTATTCATGATCTGGCGGGGGACGGCGAACATTATGCCGCCGAAATTATCGCCGAAAGCTTTCGCGGTAAAAGCCGCTTGCAGCAGCATCAAATGGTTTATGCCGCCCTGCAAGGCTATATGGGTGTCAGCCTGCATGCTTTGACGCTGCAAACAGCCGCCCCGTAACATAGGTAACCCTGATGGGAGATATTTGATGGAATCCGCTCATAAACTTATTGCCGATGAAATCAAGGCCAATGCGGTTGTGCTGTTTATGAAAGGCACGCCGGATTTTCCGCAATGCGGCTTTTCCGGCCAGCTTGTGCAAATTCTTGATTATCTTGGCGTGCCTTATAAAGGCGTCAATGTGCTGGCTTCAGAAGAATTGCGCCAGGCCATTAAAGATTATTCCAACTGGCCGACTATTCCGCAGCTCTATATTACCGGTGAATTTATCGGCGGCTGCGATATTGTCCGCGAAATGTTCCAGCAGGGAGAGCTGCAAACCTTACTGGCGGAAAAAGGCCTGACAGCCGGCTGATAACGGCCGGCGGCAAGGCAGGGAACAGGCTGCCGCCCAGGCCTCAGGCCGCCGGAGAGAGTTTTGACCGGCCGGACAGGCGGGCGGTGCTAAGTGGTGCCCTGATGCCTGCCGGGCGCTCTGTTTTGCCCGGCGGAAGAAGCGCAAGCCTCTCTCTCGCCGCCTAGCAGCGGCCGGGATAACAGGGTTTGGCGGCCCGGCTCCGGCCTGTTGCCGTGGCTTGGCCGCTTTTCTGCCGCTATGAGGCGCGCTCTGCCCGGCCGGGCGCTGTCTTTCCGGGCGGCCGGTTGCAGCATTATGAGGCAGCTTGTCATGACAGCAAAAGCCGAAGCGCTTATCACCGGCAGGGAAGCCCATATTGCGGCCGTTCAAGCGCGTCTGGGCGTCAGGGAATTTGTCCTGCTGATGGCGGTATTGATGGCAAGCAATGCCTGTGCCATTGATATTATGCTGCCGGCGCTGGACGCTATCAAAAGCGATTTCGGCATAGCGGAGCCGAACCGGCAGCATTATGTGATTTTTGCTTTTCTGGCCGGTTTTGCCGGGGCGCAAATAATTTTCGGCCCCCTGTCGGATTGTTTCGGCCGCCGTTTGCCGTTAACGGCGGGCCTTCTTGTTTATACGATTTTTTCTTTTGCCTGCGCTCTGGCTGCCGATTTTGAAACCCTGCTGCTTTTGCGCGGCATTCAGGGCGCCGGCGCGGCGGCTACACGCGTTATCACCGCCTCTATTATCCGCGATATATATCGCGGCCGCAAAATGGCTGAAATCATGTCGATTGTGATGATGATTTTTATGATTGTGCCGATTATCGCTCCAGCTTGCGGCAAGCTGATTTTGGCTTTCGGCAGTTGGCGCAGTATTTTCAATATTATGGCTTATGCCGGGCTGGCTGTCATTTTATGGCTGTTATGGCGGCTGCCGGAAACGCTGTATCAAAAACGCCCTTTCAAGCCGGCGGCCGTCACCGCCGCTTTTTACCATGTTGTGAGCAATCGCGCCGCTTTATGTTACAGCCTGGCTTTCTCGGTTATGCTGGGAGCGTTATTCTGCTCCCTGACCACCGCGCCGCAAATTTATGACGGCATTTATCATTTGGGCGCCTGGTTTCCCGCGGCTTTTGCGACTGTCGCCGCCTTTCAGGCTATAGCGGCTTACGGCAATGCCCGGCTGGTTATGCGTTTTGGCATGCGCAGCCTGTCTCACAGCCTGTTATTAAGCTTTATCGCGGCTTCCTTTATCTGGTTTGTCTGGTCATGGGCGGCGGGCACGGTGCCCTTCCCCGCTCATATGGTGCTGTTTACCATTATTATGTTTTCCTTCGGCGCTATCGGCGCCAATTTTAACAGCCTGGCTATGGAGCCTTTGGGGGATTATGCCGGAACCGCCTCTTCTGTCTTCGGCTTTATGCAAACCCTTGTCGGCGCGCTGCTCGGCCTGATTATCGGCCAGTGTTTTAACGGCACTACGGCGCCGATAGCCGCCGGTTTTGTCTTATTGGGGCTGGCGGCGCTGGCGCTGGTGCTGCTGGCGGAAAAGGGCCGCCTCTTTGATCACAACACCAAAGCAGCGGCCGATTAGCCCGCCGCTGCCTCTGAGCCTTGCCGGCCGGCGCCGCATAAACGGCGAATATTAGCGCCGCTCCCGCCGTTTTTTATAACGAAAACCGCCATAAAGCAGCGCAATCCACAGCGGCGCAATCAGGGCAGACATACTGACATCAGGCACTGATAAGGTAACAAGCGGCCGGCTCAGGCCAAAAGCCCGGCTCAACAGGCCGCCTTCTGTCAGGCCGGTCAACAGCATCAGGCCAAACAAACCGGCCAGAAAAACAAGGCAGAGATAATTGCTGTAAGGATAAAAGGGTGATTTAAAAATCAGATCCCGCTTTTCCTGCCCATGCGCCGGCGCTTTGTCGTAATATTGCCGGAATTTTAGCTGCGCCAGAATAATCATCGCCCAGCATGTGGCCAAAGCCGTGGTCACAATCGCCAGAATGCGCATAAAAGCCCCGCCGGGGACAGCATAATTTAACCCCAGCCCCAAAGCCGTGCATAAAGCCGAAAAAATAACGCCGATATAAGGCACCTGACAGCGATTCAAACGGGCAAACAGGCGCGGCGCATTATGCTGCTGCGCAAGGCTTAATAACAGCCGGCCATTGGCATAAGCGCCGCTGTTAAACACTGAAACAGCAGCCGTAATCACTACCAGATTGATAATATCTGCCGCCGAGCGAATGCCGATTGTGTCAAAAACCATTACAAACGGGCTGCTGCCGCTTCTGCCTATTGTGTTCCACGGGCTTAAAATCATGATAACGGCCATAGAAGCCAGATAAAAAACCGGCAGGCGCGCCATAAACTGCCGGATCGCCCGGGGAATGGTTATTTCCGGCTTTTCCGCCTCGGCTGCGGTAAAGCCGATAAACTCCGCCCCGCCAAAGGAAAACATCACCACGACCAGCGCCATCATCATGCCGCCGGCGCCATGGGGGAAAAAGCCGCCATAAGCCCATAAATTGGCGACAGAGCTGCCGCCGGCTCCCGTGGCAATCAGCCATGCGCCGAAAAGAATCATGCCGATAATAGCCAGCACTTTAATACAGGAAAACCAGAACTCAAATTCGGCAAACAGCCGCACGGTGACCAGATTGACGGCGGTTACAAAAGCCAGCACGGCAAAAGCTGTCTGCCAATGGGCAATCAGCAGCCAGTGATCAAGATAAATGCCGACAACCGTCAATTCGGCAATGCCGACCAGAATATATTGGAACCATGAATTCCAGCCGGCAAGAAAACCGGCAAATTCTCCCCAATAGCGATAGGCAAAATGGCTGAGCGATCCGGCGACCGGCTCCTGCGTGATCATTTCCCCCATCATGCGCATCACCAGATAAATAAAAACTCCGCCGATCAGGTAAGAGAGCAGCAGCGCCGGCCCGGCAATCGCTATCGCCTCACCGGAGCCGTAAAACAAACCGGTGCCGATAGAGCCGCCAAGCCCCAGCATTTGAATATGGCGGCTTTTTAATGTGCGTTTAAGCTGGCTTTCCTGCCGATATAAGGCCACTGCTTTATCTCCTTGTCACAGCCGGCGGCGCATTTTTGCCTTTTGCTGCCGTTTTTGCTTGCCGCGAAAACCGGCGTAAAGCAGCGCAATCCATAGCGGCACAATCAGGGCGGACATACTGACATCGGGCACCGATAAGGTGACAAGCGGCTCGGCAAGGCCAAAAGCCCGGCTTAACAAACCGCCTGCCGTCAGGCCGCTTAACAGCATCAGGCCAAACAAAGCGGCCAGAAAAACAAGGCAAAGATAATTGCTGTAAGGATAAAAGGGCGATTGAAACAGCAGCGGCCGCGGCGGCAGGGGCTGCGCCGCCCTGGCCTGCTCATAAGCGCGGCGAAAGCGCAAATGCACCAGCACAATCACCCCCCAGGTTACAATAGCAGCCGTGGTCACAACGGCCAGCACCCGCATAAAAGCGCCGCCGGGGACAAGATAATTCAGCCCGAGGCCGAAAGCGGTGCAGATAGAAGAAAACAGCACCGCTTTATACGGCACATGGCGGCGGCCAAGCTGCGCCAATGAGCGCGGCGCATTATGCTGCTGCGCAAGGCTGAACAGCATGCGCCCATTCGCATAAAGGCCGCTGTTAAACACTGAAACAGCAGCGATAATCACCACCAGATTGAGCATATCGGCCGCCGATTTGATGCCCATTGCCGTAAAAACAGTTACAAACGGGCTGCCGCTGCTGCTATCGACGCTGTTCCAAGGGCTTAAAATCATAATAATAGCCGTAGAAGCCAGATAAAACAGCAAAATACGCCACATAAACTGCTTCAGCGCTTTCGGCACGGTTATTTCCGGCTTTTCCGCCTCGGCCGCGGCAACACCCACCAGCTCCGCCCCGCCAAAGGAAAACATCACCACGACCAGCGCCATAATCATGCCGCCGGCGCCATGGGGGAAAAAGCCGCCATAAGCCCATAAATTGGCGACAGCGCTGCCGCCGGCTCCCGTGGCGATCAACCATGCGCCGAAAATTATCATACCGATAACGGCCAGCACTTTAATACAGGAAAACCAGAACTCAAATTCACCAAACAGCCGCACGGTGACCAGATTGGCAGCGGTGACAAAAGCCAGCACGGCAAAAGCCGTCTGCCAATGGGCGATTATCAGCCAGTGATCAAGATAAATGCCGATAACCGTCAATTCGGCAATGCCGATAAGAATGTAGAGAAACCAATAATTCCAGCCGGCAAGAAAACCGGCAAATTCTCCCCAATAGCGATAGGCAAAATGGCTGAAAGAACCGGCTGCCGGCTCCTGCGCCGCCATTTCCCCCAGCATGCGCATAACCAGATAAATAAAAGCCCCGCCGATCAGGTAAGAGAGCAGCACCGCCGGCCCGGCAATCGCTATCGCCTCACCGGAGCCGTAAAAAAAGCCGATGCCGATAGCGCCGCCCAGGGCGATCATCTGAATATGCCGGTTTTTCAGACGGCGCTCCAGCTGAGCCGGCGGCGCAAGCCTGTCTATCCTGTTGCCGGTCACGGCAGCTCCTGTCCTGTAATGGGCTGCCCAACCGGCGCAGGCGGGGCAGAAAAGGGCGATTAAACTTGATAAAGCGGCGTAAATCAAGCGGTCAAAGCGGCAAAATCAAACAGATTTTTATCCAGCAAATGGCTGGGGCGAATATTGGCCAAAGCGCGAATCATAGTATCCTTGCGCCCGGGGGCGCGTTTTTCCATCTCTGTCAGCATGGTTTTCATTGCCTCGCGCTGCAGGCCTTCCTGGCTGCCGCATAACCGGCACGGAATAATCGGAAACTGCATATGCGCCGCAAATTTTGCCAGATCTTCCTCTGCCGCATAAACAAGCGGCCGCAAAACCAGCATATCGCCGCTGTCATTGCGTAATTTGGCCGGCATGGCCGCCAGCCGCCCGCCGTGAAACATATTCATAAAGAACGTTTCCAGCACATCATCGCGGTGGTGCCCCAGCACTACGGCCGAGCAGCCTTCCTCCCGGGCAATGCGGTATAAAATGCCGCGGCGCAGGCGCGAGCACAGGGCGCAATAGGTTTGTGCCGGCTCCAGCCTGGCGGTTACAAGCGCATAAGTATCCTGATATTCTATCCGGTGCGCAACAGCATGGCGGCTTAAATAATCCGGCAAAATATGTTTGGGGAAACCCGGCTGCCCCTGATCCAGATTACAGGCCAGCAGCTCAACCGGCAGCATACCGCGCCACTGTAAATCCAGCAATAAGGCCAAAAGGCCATAAGAATCCTTGCCGCCGGAAAGCGCAATAAGCCATTTTTGCCGCGTTTTGCCGGGTTCAGGCGGCAGCATGGCGAAATCGGCTATCGCCTGACGCATATACCGCAGCAGGCGTTTGCGCAATTTGTTAAATTCCACCGTAACAGCGACAGAGCGAAACATCGGCGCACATTCTTCAGCCGCGGCTTGTTCTTCCGTAAACATGGCGCACCCCGTTTTCCGGCCGCCGATTCCACCCCCGGCAGACCGGCAGCCTGCTCATAACCGCCCTTGTGAAGCCCGCTCAAAAACCGCTGCCGCTGCAGCACAGACAGCCATTGCGGCAAAAAACAAGGGGGCGAACCCCCTTGCCAAACTGCCGCCTTAACAAGACAAGCTTTTGATTATGAAGTAAAGTTTTAACGCGAATAGAACTCAACCACCAGATTCGGCTCCATCTGCACGGCATAAGGCACGTCTGATAATTGCGGCACGCGATTATAAACAGCCGCCATTTTTGTGTGATCGGCGCTGATATAATCCGGCACATCGCGCTCCGGCAGAGCCGCAGCTTCCAGCACAATCGCCAACTGGCGCGATTTTTCCCGCACTTCAATTACATCGCCCGGCTTGCAGCGGTAAGATTGAATATTGGTGCGGCGGCCGTTAACCAGAACATGCCCATGATTGACAAACTGGCGCGCCGCAAAAATTGTCGACACAAATTTTGCCCGGTAAACAACCGCGTCCAGCCGGCTTTCCAGCAGGCCGACCAGATTTTCGCCGGTATCGCCGCGGCGGCGCACAGCTTCCTCATAAGTGCGGTGGAACTGCTTTTCAGAAATATCGCCGTAAAAGCCCTTCAATTTCTGCTTGGCGCGCAACTGCACACCATAATCGGACAATTTGCCCTGGCGGCGCTGGCCATGCTGGCCGGGGCCATATTCCCGGCGATTAACCGGTGATTTGGGGCGCCCCCAAATATTTTCCCCCATGCGGCGATCAATTTTATATTTTGTTGAACTGCGCTTGCTCATTGCATTTCCTGTTGCTTAAGCGCTTGAAAGCGCTCTGTTACGATAAAGGGAAACGCACCCTCCTCTGCTCTGGCCGCCGGCCGGAAAGCCGCAGCATAACAAGAGCCGACAGAAAGCCCGCCGCAAGCCGAAACTTAAAGCAAACCATCACGGGATACGCCCGCCGCAAAACCGGCAGCCAAAAGCCGGCGCTTTCGCAGCGCCATGTTCTTCTAGCATTTTTATCGCCAAAGTCAAGGCATTGCGAGCCTGAAACCGCCCTGCTCCGGCAAAAGCGCTGCCGCCGGCCGCATAATGGCCGGGCCGCGCGCTCAGACATCAGGATTTTTCTGTATTTTTAGCCCAAAACCATGAAACAGCCGCGCGCTGATAAAATCCGCGCCGGCCTTATTATCGGTAAAAAAGGCATAATCCTCATAATTTTTACCGCGGCCGGCCGGGGCCGGCGGCGCCCCGTAGCGAAGCTGCAAAAGCGACTGCGCCCGCCGCGCAATCGCCGCCGCCGGATCCAGCCAGTCCACCGGCCAGGGCGCCAGATTGCGCAAAAGCGGCGTTAAAAACGGGTAATGCGTGCAAGCCAGCACAATAATATCGGTACGCCGTCTTTTTTCTTCGACAAAGCAAGGCGCAATTTCTGCCCGGATAGCGGCAGTATCAACCGGCAGGCCGCGCACATAAGCCTCAGCCTGCGCTGCCAGATTCGTGCTGCCGACCAGCGTTACCCGGCTTTGGCCGGCATATTTGGCGATCAAATCCTGCGTATAGGCGCGCTTTACCGTGCCCGGCGTAGCCAGAACCGAAATCTGCCCGGAAGCGCTGTGTTCCGCGGCCGGTTTGATCGCCGGCACCGTGCCGACAAAGTCATAATCGGGGAAAGCGCGGCGCAAATCATCAAGCGCCAGGGTAGAAGCCGTATTGCAGGCCAGCACACATAAAACAGGGTTATAGCGGCGCAGGAAACCGGCAAATATATGCAGCAAATGCGCGCGCAAAGCCTCTTCTTCCCAGTCGCCGTAAGGGAAAGCCGCATTATCTGCCGCGTAAACAAAAGGATAAGCCGGCATTAAAAGCCGCGCTTCACGCAAGACTGTCAAGCCGCCTATGCCGCTGTCAAAAAACAGCAGCGGCCGGACAAGAGAACCGGATTTATGCACCGCGCGCGGCATGATTCCCCCCTTCTTTTACCGGTTTTATCCCGGCTTCTCCGTTTTCTTCAATTTCGGGCCGATCGCCGGGCCGGCGGCTGAAACGATCCAGCGAAGCGACAACCCCGCTTAACAATTTTATTTCCGCTTCACTAAAAGCCGGGCGCGTCAGCACGGCGCGCAGATTATCGGCCATAACCGGCCGGCGCGCCGCCGGGCGGAAATAACCGCGCGCCGCCAGCGCCTCTTCCAGCCGCGCCAGCAGGCCATGCAGGCTGCCTTTGCTCGCCGGCATAAATTCCGGCCCGTGAAAAACGGTTTGCGTTTCGGCCTCCAGGCCGGATTTTACCCATTCATAAGCCATTAACAGCACGGCCTGGGCAAGATTTAACGAGGCAAAAGCCGGTTCAACGGGGAAAGTTACCAGAATATCGGCCAGGCTCAGCTCTTCATTAGACAGGCCGAAACGCTCACGGCCGAAAACAATGCCGATCCCGGCGGCGCTGCTGCCGGCGGCACAGCGGCAGCGCAACTGCCTTGCCGCCTCCACGGCGCTTATGACCGGTTTGAAGCCGCGGCGCTCGCGCGCTGTCGTGGCCAGAACATAATGCAAATCGGCAAGAGCAGCCGGCAGATTGTCAAAAATTTCGGCCTGTTCAAGCACCATATCCGCTTTACTGGCGGCGGCAACCGCCTGCGGGCTGGGAAAGGCCTCCCGCGGGCGGACAAGGCGCAGCCGCCCCAGGCCGAAATTGGCCATAGCCCGCGCGGCCATACCGATATTTTCCGGTAATTGCGGCTCAACCAGAATAATAACCGGCGCCGGTTCGGCTGTTTTTTGCCGCTTTCTGTTTGTTCCTGCCATAAAATACCCATTTGCCTGCCCTTACCCCGGCGGCTGCCGGGCAGATTGTCGCAGCCGCTCAAAAATCTGCCGCTATTATAGAAGAAAAATGTTTTTTCGCCACCTTCTTTTACCCTGTTATGCGGCTATGCCAAAGGTGAAAACCGGCTTTACCGGCAGCCTGTTTACAGGGCCGGCGCCGGCAGTGACGGATAAAAGCGCGCAGCGCCGGGCCGAAAATTTTTATATTGCTTTTTCTTAAGCGCCGCGTATATCCTGAGCCGGCTTTGCGCCAAAAGCCAAGGCCGCGGCACAATTATGCGTTTTAAAAGGTTTCAGGCATGGTATCTTATGTTGATTACAAGGAAGCGCCGCTGCGCTATAACGGCCAGATACGCCTGTTTGATGCCGAGGCCTTTGCCGCCATGCGGCGCGCCTGCCGGCTTACCGCCCTTTGTCTGGACGCTTTGGCCGAATTTGTCAAACCCGGCATTACCACAGCCGAGATTGATCATTTTGTTTTCGCTTTCGGCGCCAGGCGCGGCGCCCTGCCCGCTACGCTCAATTATCGCGGTTATGCGCATTCCTGCTGCACGTCCGTCAATCATGTTGTCTGCCACGGTATCCCGGATAATCGCCCCTTGCGGGAAGGCGACATTGTCAATATTGATGTAACCTATATTGTCGATGGCTGGCACGGCGATTCCAGCCGCATGTATCCTGTCGGCGCGGTCAGGCGCGCTGCCGGGCGGCTGATGGAAGTCACGTATGAATGCCTGCTGCGCGGTATTGCCGCCGTGCGGCCCGGAGCGCATACCGGCGCTATCGGCGCCGCTATCCAGCTTTATGCTGAGGAGCAATTATGCTCTGTCGTGCGTGATTTTTGCGGCCACGGTGTCGGGCAGATTTTTCATGATACGCCCAATATTTTGCATTACGGCCGGCCGGACGAAGGGCCGATACTGCGCGAAGGCATGATTTTTACCATTGAGCCGATGATCAATCTCGGCAAATATGGGGTAAAAATTCTCAAAGACGGCTGGACAGCGGTAACGCGTGACCGCTCTTTGAGCGCGCAATATGAACACACTATCGGCGTAACCGCTATAGGCTGCGAAGTTTTTACCCTTTCGCCCGGGGATATTTTTTATTTACCCGATAACGGCAAATCCTAGTATAGTGCGGAATATTGCCGGCTGCCTCCGCTCCCGGCGCCAAAGCCGGCCGGGGCGGCATTGCCTTTCGGGTTTTGCCGATTTAGACTATTGTGGCGCAAGGTAACATGGCACGCAAGAAAAAAGATAAAAAATCAGCCTTTGCCGAAAGCGGCCTGTTACCCGGCGGTGAAAATATTTCCTTGCCGCCGGATCTGCTTTTGTCCGGCCTGCCGGCGGCCGGGCCGGGCGCGGCTGAAAAACGCCGGCCGCAAAAGACAAAGACAAAAATCACCCTCTCCGCTGCGGCAGAGGCAGGGGCAAAAGCCCGGCCGGCGGCAGAAACAACAGCGGCAAAACAGCCGCAGGCTGCGGCAAAGCAAAAACAGGAGCCGCATCATTATGACGGCCATCGGCAGAGATTGCGCCGGCGTTTTCTTGATGTCGGCGAGCAGCATATGGAAGATTATGAATTTCTGGAACTGCTGCTTTTCCGCTCACAGCCGCGCAAGGATACCAAACCGCTGGCCAAGGCGCTGCTGGCGCATTTTGGTTCGCTGGCTGAAGTTTTATCGGTCGATATACGCCGCCTGCGGGAAGTAAAAGGCTGCGGAGAATCGATTGCCGTTGATCTTAAAATTATCGGCGCGGCCGCCGCGCGGCGCCTGCGCTCAGAGCTAAAGGAGCGCGATGTTCTCGCCTCATGGGACAAGGTAATAGCCTATTGCCGCGCTGTCATGGCTCATGAAGAGCGCGAACAGTTCCGCGTTTTGTTTCTGGACAAGAAAAACGGCCTGATTATTGACAAAATCATGCAGACGGGCACAGTGGATCATACGCCGGTTTATCCGCGTGACGTGGTGCAATCGGCGCTGGATTTCGGCGCCTCTTCCATTGTTCTGGTGCATAATCACCCTTCCGGTGATCCCACGCCGTCACGGCAAGATGTCGCTATGACCACGAGTTTGCGAGAGGCAGCGGCTTCTATCAATATTATGATTTATGATCATCTGATTATCGGCCGCAACAGCTATACCAGCTTCCGCGAACTGGATCTGCTCTAGGCCGGCGAAAACCCTGCCGCCGCCCTCCCCACCGGCAAAGCGGGAAAAGCCTGCAGCAGCAAAACCCTGAACAGAGCGCCCGGGCAGCGCCGGCAGAAGCAAAAGAAAGCTGAGCCGGGCAGCCGGCCGTTTTATAAATCTATATCGAGAATCGCCATAGAAAAATTATAAGACAACTCACCGTCATCTTCATCGCGGTAAATAATGCCCAAAAATTCATCATCGGCATAAAGCTCGCAGGAATCCTTTTTGCGCGGCCGCTCGCGCACACTTAATGAAGAATTTTGAAAAACGCGCTTGAAATAGGCATCAAGCTTTTTAATTTCCTCGGGATTCATATCAACCTCCTGCCTGCCGCCCGGCTGCGCCGCGCTTATCGGCGCCCTTATGCGTAAAAGCCCCTCGCCGCAACCCGGCCCGGCAGGGCAAACACCCTCGCTCCGGGCAGACTAGAACAATGGCCTGAGCCTGTAAAGCCTTAATTTATCACCGGCCGGCGGGCAAATATAGCGCCGGCACACCGGCCGCAGTCCTGTGGGGCGGCACGGTCTCCAGAACAACAGAATTGGCGGCTATTTTGGCAAAAGCGCCGATCTCACAGCGGATAATGAGCAAAAAAATCCACCACGCCCTGTTTATACACTTTATCCCCTACGGCCAGCATATGATCCCGGCCGGGAATTTCCAGCACTCTGCCTTGCGGCAATAAAGCCGCCAAAGGCTGCGGCGCCCCGGCAATATCGTCTTTGCTGCCGACCGCCACCAGAGCCGGGGCGGCAATGCGGCCAAGCTGCGCCTCTGTCAGCTCCTTTTTAGAGGTAATAACACAAGCCGCCAGCGCCGCCAGGTCGCTTTCGCTTTTTTCTGCAAAGCGGCGGAACATAAGCCCGCGCGCCGAAGACACGGCGGCGCTGTTCGGCGCCAGCAAGGCGGCGCGCACGGCCTGCCAGTCACCGGCGCCGGTCACCATAGCGCTGCCCAGACCGGCAAAAACCAGACTGCGCCCTTTTGCCGGCGCGCGCAAGGCAAGATAAGCGCTGATCCGCGCCCCCATGGAATAACCCATAATATGCGCCTGCGGCAGGCCCAGATAATCCAGCAGCGCCGCAGCATCATCGGCCATGGCTTCCGGTGTGTAGGCGGCGGGGTCATAGCTTTTATCCGAACAGCCATGGCCGCGATTATCTATAGCTATCACCCGGTAACCGGCGGCAGACAGGCAGGCAAACCAGCCCGTATCCAGCCAGTTTATCCGGCTTGAGGAAGCAAAACCGTGAATCAGCAAAACCGGCGGGGCTGTTTCTTCCCCTGCCTGGCGAAAAGCCAGCCGGAAGCCGTCATGATAAAAATACGCAACTTTGTCGACACACATTGCTCACCTGCTCCGGCTTCAGGCGCATTTGCCGCAAATAACAGGGTGCAGCATTTTCTGCCCGGCTTTGACAGCATGCGCTTTCACCTGCCCGGCGCGCAGCTCCGCCACATAAGAAACCGGGTGCAAAGATGAAATCAGCCGATGCGAAAAAGGCTCGGCCTGCTCATAAATATAGACAATTTTACCCTGTTTGTCGGCAAATATCATATCGAGCGGCAAAGGCGTATTATCCATCCACATGGTCACCACCCGCTCTTCCGGCGCGAAGACAAATAACATAGCGCGATCTTGCGGAAATTGACGCCGATACATCAGGCCGCGCGCTTTTTCATCATCAGAGCGGGCGATTTCAACGGCAAAATCTGCCCGGTTTTTGCCGCCGGCAATAATCAGCGGCGCCGTATCCACAGGCAGCAGCATCGGCCGGCCATTATCAGCGGCCGGGCTGCCGGCAAGAGCGGCCTCAGGCGCCGCAGCGGCAGCAGCCGTCAGCGGCACAAAGCACAAGAACCCCAGCGGAACAAGCGATAACAGGCGGATCATAAACGGCGGCACTTTTGCATTCCCTTTTTTACGGCTATTGCCGGCTATATTGCAGCACAATCCGGCAATAGCAAACTTATCGCCAAAGAAAAAGCCTGTTTATGCGCCCGGCGGCGTTTATACCGCCGGAAAAAGCCGGAGCCGGAGCATAGCCCCGGCCCTGTTTTACCGGACAGCGCGCCGGCCAGCGGCTTTGCCCCGGCAGGGCGGCGGCAAAACCGCCCCGCCCGGCACCGCCAAGCCTTTATCAATGCATGGGGAAAGGGCTCGGAATATCCGGGTGAATTTCTACCGCCATATGGCCTTTGCCGCTATCGCCATAGCGCACCAGCACAACCTGGCCGGGGCGCAGCTCTGTCAGGCCGTAGCGGCGCAAGGTTTCCATATGGATAAAAATATCGCCCGTGCCTTCGCCGCGGGTCAAAAAGCCGAAGCCTTTATTGCGGTTAAACCATTTGACAATAGCGCGCTCCAGCCCGCTGGAAGGCACAACGCTGGCGCGCGTCCGCGGCTCTGTTTCCGCCGGGTGGACAGCGCTTGCCAGATCCATCGATAATACCTGGATACATTGCAGGCCACGCTCACCCTGGCGCGCCGCGCACACAACCCGCGCCCCTTCCAGCGCGGTTTGATAGCCGTCACGGCGCAAAACCGTAACATGCAGCAAAATATCCGGTAATTGCGGATCATCAGGCACAATAAAGCCATAGCCTTTAGCGACATCAAACCATTTGATAAGGCCGCTTAATTCGGCAATTTCAAGGGCGTCATCAGGAGCAAAAGCCTGTTCTCTTTTTTCTGCCGCTGCCGGTTCGTTTTTCAAAAATTGCTTATCTGTCATAATCCCGTTTCCCACAATAAAAGCATTTCTCTTGCTGTTTCAGCTCTTCAAGGAAATGCAACAAACAAAGCCCGCGAGGATCAATCCCGATCCCCGGTCAACCCCTGATAAACGCCTGAACTGGTTAAACGCATACGATTCCTTCATGAGTAAGAGAGTGCTAAACTTGACCTGCCGGCGCAAGCGTTGCGGCGGTGATTTCCACTTAAGATTGTAAAATTCCGGTAAAAAAGCACATATTTCCCTCTAAGATTGTAAAAAAACAACGCGGCGGCGCTGATTCCAGCCTTTATCTGCCGCTAAAAAACCATGAATCGCCGCAATAATCGGCAAACGGAGGCCGCTTGCATCGATTCTCCTGCTTTTGGGCAGAATCATTGAGATTCGAAGGGCAAAAAGCAGCGGCGCAGCCTGTAAACAGGGAGTTTTTCAGCCATGCGTTATTTGCACACTATGGTTCGCGTTCATAATCTTGAGGAATCGCTGCAATTTTATACCGAAATTTTCGGCCTTATTGAAACGCATCGCATAGAAAATGAGAAAGGGCGCTTTACCCTTGTCTTTTTGGCGGCGCCGGCGGATAAAGCAGCGGCTATAGCGCACAAAGCGCCGGAGCTTGAGCTGACATGGAACTGGGATAAAGAAACCTATAGCGGCGGCCGCAATTTTGGCCATCTGGCCTATGAGGTGGACAATATTTATGCCTTTTGCCGCAAACTGGCCGATAAAGGCATTACCATTAACCGCCCGCCGCGTGACGGCTATATGGCTTTTGTCAAATCGCCGGAGGGCATTTCTATCGAATTGCTGCAAAAAGGTGAGCGGCTGGCGCCGCAAGAGCCTTGGGCGAGTATGGAAAATAGCGGCACATGGTAACCGGCCTTGAGGCTGCCTGTTCAGGCCGGGCCGCTATAGGCGGGTGAGTATAGCCGGGTCGGCGCGGCCAGCAAAACCGCCAAAGAGTGCCGGAAAGGCCGCCGGCGTCTTTGCAACCGGCGGTTGTCTTTAGGCCGATTAGAGGCAGAGGTTAAAGCGGGGCGTCAAAGCGTCCCGTTTTTTAATGGGAGAAAACAATAAAGGCGCAAGCAGCAGGTTGTGCCTGCCGCCGGGCGAAATTGTTGCGTTTTTAATTGAGAAAAAACTGCCCATGCAGCTCATGGTGGTCTCTGGCATAATGTCCAAAAGCGCCGGCGGCAGCGGCTTCACCACCATTTTGCCGGCGCAAATGTGCCGCATTCTTTCTCCAGCACATGAGAAAGCTGCAATAATTTCCCCTCTTCAAAAGGGCGGCCAATAAGCTGCAAACCCAGCGGCAGCCCTTCAGCCGCCGACAGGCCGGCCGGCACACTGACAGCCGGCAAGCCGGCCATATTAACCGGCACGGTAAAAATATCATTGAGATACATCGCCACCGGGTCGCGCCTTTGCTTTTTATCGCCAATAGCAAAGGCCGCGCTTGGGGTGGCGGGCGTCAGCAGCGCATCAACCTCCCGGGCAAAAACCTGATCAAAATCACGCCGAATCAGCGCCCGAACCTTTTGCGCCTTGACATAATAGGCATTATAGGAATTGGCCGATAATACATAAGTGCCGATTAAAATGCGCCGCTTGACTTCATGGCCGAAACCTTCCGCCCGGCTGTTTTCATACATGCCTGTAATATCTTTGCCGGCGGCGCGCAAACCATAGCGCACACCGTCATAACGCGCCAGGTTGGAAGAGGCTTCCGCCGGGGCGATAATATAATAGCTCGCCAGCGCATAGCGGGTATGCGGCAACGAAACTTCGACAATTTCCGCCCCGGCAGCGCGCAGAATAGCGCAGCCTTTTTGCCATAAATTATCGATTTCGTCTGACATGCCGTCACAGCAATATTCTTTCGGAATGCCGATTTTCATGCCCTTAAGCGACTGCCCCAGCAGCGCCTCATAATCCGGCACCGGAATATTGACCGAAGTCGAATCCTTTTCATCATAAGAGGCCATCGAGCGCAGCATAATGGCGGCATCGCGCACGGTGCGGCTGATCGGCCCCGCCTGATCCAGCGAAGAAGCGAAAGCAATTACGCCCCAGCGGGAGCAGCGGCCGTAAGTCGGCTTTAGCCCCACCGTGCCGGTAAAGGCCGCCGGCTGGCGAATCGACCCGCCTGTATCGGTAGCCGTGGCGCCGGCGCATAAGCGCGCGGCCACCGCCGCCGAAGAGCCGCCGCTGGAGCCGCCGGGAACCAGCGGCTCACTGGAGCCGCGCCGCCGCCACGGATTAACCGCCGCCCCATAGCAGGACGATTCGTTAGAAGAGCCCATAGCCAGCTCGTCCATATTCAGCTTGCCCAGCATAACCGCGCCATCGGCCCATAAATTGGCGGTAACGGTGGATTCATAAGGCGGTTTAAAACCGGCCAGAATATGCGAGCAAGCCTGTGTATGCACATTTTTTGTTGCGAACAGGTCTTTAATGCCCAGCGGAATACCTTCCAGCGGCCGCGCCGTGCCGGCACACAGGCGCGCATCGCTCTCTTTTGCCTGCCGGCGGGCATAATCCCGCGTTTCGGCAATATAGGCGTTGAGTGTTTTATTGCCCTCGTCTATCGCCTCTATATAGGCCTCTGTCAATTCAGCCGCAGTAATCTCTCTCCGGCGCAATCTATCGCGCGCGGCGGCAATAGTCAGGTCTGTCAGGGCCGATCTTTTGGCTGATTTAGGCATTATTTCTCCTCACGAGCCGTTTTGTCCTGTCATAGCGGCCGCAAACAGCAGGCGGCAATCCCGGCCGCATGTTTATTCCACCACTTTCGGCACCAGGAAGAAACCTGCTTCCGTCAGCGGGGCATTTTGCAAAATCTCCGCCTGCTTATGGCCGTCTGTCACTTTGTCTTCACGCATGGGCAAAGCCCCCCGCACCGGCGAAATCATCGTCTCTACCCCGGCGCTGTCGGCTTCATCAAGCAGCAGGCCCCAGTCCAGCACGGCATTCAGCTCGGCCGTCATCGCCCCGGCTTCCGCCTCATCGAGAGTAATACGCGCCAAATGCGCTATATGCCTGACGGTTTTTATATCAATAGACATAAAGCCTCCGCATATTATGTTTCCTTATATTGGCCGCCGCCGCGCGGCGGCGCAACAGGGGATCAGAATTCCAGTATTTCACCGATTTTCGGCGCTTTGACTATAGTCTCCGCCCCTTTCATCGCCGTGATAAATTTCTCCGGCGTCTGATCCAATAGCGGGAAAGTGCCGTAATGGCAAGGAACAGCATAATGCAAATTCAAATAACGGCGGCAGGCCAGCGCCGCCACCGCCCCGCCCATGGTAAAATTATCGCCGATCGGAACAAGGCCGACCGCCGGCCGGTGCAGCTCATCAATCAACTGCATATCGGAAAAAATATCCGTATCGCCCAGATGATACACGGTCGGCGCCCCGGCAAAATGAAAAATCAGGCCGTTAGGATTCCCCAAAGAAGAGGACAGGCCGTTTTCCTCCATCACGGCAGAAGAATGCAGCGCCTGGACAAAAGTCAGCGTATAGCTGCCATGCTGCTGGGTGCCGCCGGTATTGCCCGGCATCAGCCGCTCAACCCCGCGCGCCGCCAGCCAGGCAGCCAGATCGGCATTGGCGGAAACCGGCACATTTTTGGCGCGCGCCAGCGCAATAGTGTCGCCGACATGATCGCTATGGCCGTGCGTGAGAGCAATATGGGTAAGGCCGGCCGCAGCCTGCTCCAGATCAAGCCCGGCTTCCCGGAATTTGGCATTGCCGCTTAAAAACGGGTCAACAAGAATAACCGCCTCCCCCGCTTCTATCCGAAAAGCGGCGTGACCAAGCCAGATAATTTTCATATGCTTTCTCCTTGCAAGCGCTGCTTTACTTCAGGAAGCCGCTTTGGAAAAGCCGGCTGCCGAGCCTTGCCGCCTTCTATAGCAAAATGCTATAAAAAAGACAATAAAGCCAAAGCAGGGGCAAAAAGCCGGGAGCCGATATGCCGGTAATCGATATAAATGAAGCGCGCGGCTTTTTGCAGCCGGGCAAAAGCCTTGTCGGCCTGGATCTGGGCACAAAGACCATCGGCCTTGCTGTTTCTGACCTGGGCCTGCGTTTTGCCAATCCGCGCCCGGTGCTGAAGCGGACAAAATTTGCCGCAGATGCAGCGGCGTTACAGGCCTTTTTTGTCTCTGAGGCGGCGGCGCTGGCGGTTATCGGCCTGCCTTTGAATATGGACGGCAGCGCCGGCCCGCGCGCGCAGGCTACCCGCGCTTTTGTCCGCAATATGGCGGCGCTCACAAGCCTGCCCTTTGTCTTCTGGGACGAAAGACTTTCTACTGTGGCGGTTGAGCGCAGCATGATTGCCCATAATGTTTCGCGCGCCCGGCGGCGGCAGCGCATTGATTCGGCCGCGGCTGCCTTTATCCTGCAAGGCGCGCTGGATCGCCTGCATTTTGCGGCAGCGGCCGCCGGACGCGGCAAAACCGGATAAGCCGGCCGGCTTTTGGCAGAATAGCGGCAGAAAAGACTTCACAGCCGCCGCCCTTTGCTGTATAAAACAGCCTTGCCATGAAAACAGCCTCTTCTCCCCCGCCGCTGCGCAGCCTGACCGGTATCCGCTTTTTGTCGGCGGCGCACATTACCGCCCTGCTTGACCGGGCGGAGCGTTTTATCGGCCGGACACAAGGCCAAAATAAAAAACAGCCGCTTTTTACCGGGCGGACGCAGATCAACCTGTTTTTTGAAAACTCCACCCGCACCCGCTCTTCTTTTGAAATTGCCGGGCAAAGGCTTGGCCTCGACACGGTCACCATCGATATTGCCCATTCTTCTGTCAGCAAAGGGGAAACGCTGCTGGATACGGCGCTGACCCTCAACGCCATGCGGCCGGATATTGTGGTTTTGCGCCATAACTGTTCCGGCGCGGCCGATTTTCTGGCCGCCCGGCTCGGCTGCGCTCTCATCAATGCCGGTGACGGCACCCATGAGCACCCGACTCAGGCGCTGCTCGACGCTTTGACGATTCGCCGCGCCAAGGGGCGCCTGCAGGGGCTGACGATTGCCCTGTGCGGCGATATTTTACATTCGCGCGTAGCGCGCTCCAACCTTTTCTGCCTTACCCGGTTAGGCGCCCGGCTGCGCCTGATAGCGCCTTCCACCCTGCTGCCGGCCGGCATCGGCCTGAGCGGGGCGGAAGTTTTTCATTCCATGGCAGAAGGCCTGCCCGGCGCCGATATTATTATCATGCTGCGGCTGCAAACGGAGCGTATGGCCGGAGCTTTTTTCTCTTCCGAGCGGGAATATTTTCATTTTATCGGCCTTGATGAAGCAAAGCTGGCTTTAGCCGCGCCGGATTGTCTGGTGCTGCACCCCGGGCCGATGAATCGCGGGGTAGAAATTGCCTCGGCGGTGGCAGACGGGCCGCGCAGCCTTATCCGCGCTCAGGTGGAAAACGGCGTGGCTATGCGCATGGCGGTGATTGAAGCCCTGCTCACCGCGCGCGACAGCAATAACAGCGCCGCGCCGGGCGAAAACAGGGTTTTGCCGCGCCGCGCCGGCGGGCAAAGCCGGGCAGCCGGCTAAAGAAAGCAGCAAAAATGGCGAAACCGCTTGTTTTTACCAATGCGCGCATTATTGACCCCTCACGCCAATGCGATGAGCATGGCAGCCTGATTGTGATCAACGGCAAAATTGCCGCGGCCGGAGCGCCGGCGCATAATCAGGGCTGGCCGGCCGGAGCAAAACATTATGATCTCGGCGGCAAAGCCATTATTCCTGGCCTTGTCGACAGCCGCTGTTTTGTCGGCACGGCCGACAGCCGGCCGGACGAAACGCCGGCAACAACCGCCGCGGCCGCGGCCGCCGGCGGCGTCAGCGCGGTTATTGCCGTGGCGGAAAAAGGCGGCGCCCCGGCTGATAATGCCGCCGCTATCCGCGCCTTGCGCGCCGCCGGGGGAAAAAGCCGCTCCGGCGTGGCCTTTATCCGGCGGCGGCGCTGACCAAAGGCATGCAGGGGCAGGAGCTGAGTGAATTCGGCCTTATGCGCGCCGCCGGCGCCGTAGCTTTGGCCGAAGGGCATGAAACCCTGCGCAACAGCGCTGTTTTGCGCCGCGCCTTCCAATATGCGCGCGATTGCGGCCTGCCGGTTATGCTGGCCACGCAAGACGCCGATTTAAGCGCCAAAGCGGTGATGACGGAAGGCCTGCCCGCCGCCCTGCTGGGCCTGCCCGCCGCACCGGCAGCCGCTGAAATTATCGCCTTGCAGCGCGATATTGAGCTGGTGCGAATCACCGGCGCGCGCTATCATGCGGCGCATATTTCCACCGCCGGCGCGGCGGCGCTGATCCGCCGGGCCAAAGAGGAAGGCCTGCCCGTTTCAGCCGCCACCTCCGTTAACAGCCTGAGCTTTAATGAAAGCCATATCGGCCTTTATGACAGCGCTTACCGCTTTTTCCCGCCTTTGCGGGCCGAGGAAGACCGTCAGGCGATAATAAAGGCCGCAGCAAGCGGGGTGATTGATACTGTCACCTCCTGCCACGAGCCGCGCAGCGCCGATGCCAAAGCGCGCCCTTTCGCGCAGGCAGCCCCGGGCGCTGTCGGGCTGGAAACTTTGCTGCCGGCTGCCTTGCGCCTTTATCATGAGGGGCATATAACACTTTTGCGCCTGATCGATGCTTTATCTACGCGCCCGGCGCAGCTTTTCGGCCTGCCGGGCGGCAGTTTGCAAAAAGGCGCAGCGGCAGATTTTGTCCTGCTGGATCTGGAAGAATCCTGGCTGTTTGAGCAGGCCGGGCTGGCCTCGGCCTGCCGCAATACGGCCTTTGACAAAGCGCCGTTCCGGGGGCGCATAATGGCCGGTTTTATTAACGGCAAAGCCGCTTATGACCGCCGTCTGGCCGGTCTGGCGGCGGCCTGAGCAAACCGGGGGAGCCGCCGGCAAAACCTTCAGGGAGTGTGCTAATGTCTTTCTCTGCCGATCTGTCTGCCCTGCATAATATCGGCCCCGGCCTGATCGCCGCGGCAGCGCTTGGCGGCTATCTGCTCGGCTCTATCCCCTTTGGCCTGATTTTTACCCGCCTTGCCGGCCTCGGTGATGTCCGCGCTATCGGCTCCGGCAATACCGGCGCCACCAATGTTTTGCGCCTCGGCAACCGCAAAATCGCCTTGCTGACCTTATTGTGCGATATGGCCAAAGGGGCGCTGCCGGCGGCTCTTTTTGCCCCTGTCGCTTTTAATCTGGGTATACTGGCCGGATTTTGCGCGTTTATCGGCCATATTTTCCCCGTCTGGCTGAAATTCAAGGGAGGCAAGGGGGTAGCCACATATCTGGGGGTGCTGCTGGCGGCTTCCTGGCCGTGCGCCCTGCTGTTTGCCGCTGTCTGGCTGGCAACGGCCCGGCTGAGCCGCTATTCTTCGCTTGCGGCCTTGCTCGCCGCTTCTGTCACCCTGTTTTTCGCTTTTTGGGCAGTGCCGCCTTTTTCTTTCCTGCTGCTGGCGGTTATGACCGTTTTTATTTTCCAGCGCCATAAAGACAATATAAAACGGCTGTTAAAGGGTGAGGAAAGCCGAATCACCAGCCGCAAAGCCGGGGCCTGAAGCGCCCGGCCCGATCCTGTTTCACCGGAGGGAGCCGAAAGCCTATGTCGCTGACAACAGAAGATATTTTATGCCGGTTGCAGCTTATCCGCAGTGACAATGTCGGCCCGCACAGCTTTGCCGCTTTGCTGGCGCGCTTCGGCTCAGCCAAAGCGGCGCTGGCCGCCGTGCAAAACGGGGCAGCGCCGTCAGCCGGCGCAACAGCCAGGCGGGTAGGCCGCCTGGCCGGCCGCGATGAAGCCGAGCGCGAGCTGGCTTATGCTGAAAAAATCGGCGCCCGTTTTATTGCTCTGGGAGAAGCGGATTACCCGCTTTATCTTCAGGAAAGCGATAATCCGCCGCCGCTGATTGCGGTAAAGGGCAATAGCGCTTTATTGCAGCGCCGCTCACTGGCCATTGTCGGCTCACGCTCGGCCTCGGCCGTTGGCCTGCGCCTAAGCAATCTGTTTGCTCAGGCGCTGGGGGCGGCCGGTTTTGTTATTTGCTCCGGCTTTGCCCGCGGGATTGATGCGCAGGCGCATAAAGCCGCCTTGAAAAGCGGCACTATTGCGGTTGTCGCCGGCGGGGTGGATCATATTTACCCGGCCGAAAATACCCGGCTTTATCAGGATATTCTGGCGCATGGCGGCGTATTTGTGAGCGAAATGCCGCTGGGCTGGCGGCCGCGGGCGATGGACTTCCCCCGCCGCAACCGGCTGATTGCCGCTTTATCTTTAGGCCTGCTGGTTATTGAGGCTTCCGAGCGCTCCGGCTCTCTTATCACGGCCCGCTATGCGGCTGAAGCCGGGCGGATTGTTTTTGCGGCGCCCGGCTCGCCGCTTGATCCGCGCGCCAAAGGCACCAATAATCTGATCAAAAACGGCGCCTGTCTGGTGGACAGGCCGGAAGATATTATTGAAATTCTCACGCCGCTTACCGGCTCGCCGCCTGACAGCCGCGCCGCGGCGGCGGATATAACCCTGGCGGCGGCAGAGGAAAATCCGGTTTTTGCAGCCTTCATGCCGGATAACAGCGCCGGCGCAACAGCGCAAAATACGGCCGGCCCGGCGGCAACCGAGGCCCCGCCGCCAAAGCAGCCCGATGACAGCCGCGCCGCGGCCGGAGCGCCTTCCCGGCTTCTGCCGGCTGAAAATACTGAAAAACGGCCGGCGACCGCCGCCGCGGTAAAAGAGCCGCGCCCGGCCGCTATAATGGGGGAAGATTTGACGGAAGAAGAAAAGCGCTGTTTATGGCAAAGCCTGTCGGTAACGCCGATTGCGGTTGACAATCTGGCGCAGGCGACCAAAATCCCGCTGTCACGCCTTTATCTCGGCCTGATGGAGCTTGAGCTTGCGGGGTGTCTTGTTCGCCATAATGGCGGCATGGTTTCCGCCCTGCCGGAGTGACGCCGTTTTACGGCGGACGCCAAGGCGCGTTATCTCGGCCATGCCCGGAGCAACCGGCCGCAGAGCGCCGGGGCTTTGGCTTTTGCGGCCTGCGCCGGGCCTGCCGGCCTGAGCTTCTGCCGTTTTAACGGCGTTCTCTGTCAGGAAATTGCGCGCCTCATCACCGGCCATATCAAATAAAAGTGCCAAAGACGGAACAAAAGCCCCTTGCGCCATTTTCTTCATTTCGTCTGCCATATGCATTAAATAGCGAATGGTCGCCTGCCTGTTATCCCTATGTGCCGTCATCATGCTCTCCGAAATATCGTCAACATTTTCAGCATAAGCTTAGGTAGCGCAAGTTTACTCTCCTTCAAGCCTGCTCACCATATTTGCCGCCGGGCGCTATTGCCGCAGCTTATAAGCGGCGGCGCATATAGCAAAGACAGCTTGTAACAGCCGGGTTCGAGAGCCTTTTCCGGCTATTGCGGCCGTAAATTGCCCGCCGGAGCGAGAATCCGGCTTGTAAATCAGCCGGGACAGCCTTATTTTAGCGGCCTTGCATAGCTGCACCGGGCGAATCGGCATAATGCGCCGCTTCGGCTTTCAGAGAGCCTGTTTTTACCTTTTATAAAATTTTTTATGGTTCCAGATTACATAAGCCGCAACATTCCCGGCCATGCGGCGCCGGCTCTGCCTTGTGCCGGGCCGGGCAGATATACGGAAACCGGCGGCCGGCAGCCGCCCAAAGCCCAAGAAAGCCAAAATGGATATTGTTATCGTTGAATCTCCGGCAAAAGCCAAGACTATCAATAAATATCTGGGCAAAGATTATAAGGTTCTTGCCTCTTTCGGCCATATTCGCGATTTGCCGGCCAAAGACGGCTCCGTATTGCCTGATGATGATTTCGCCATGAAATGGGGCATTGACAAAGCCGCCGAAAAGCGCGTGGCCGACATTGCCCAGGCGGTCAAAAACAGCGATAAAGTCATTCTGGCAACCGACCCGGATCGCGAGGGAGAAGCGATTTCCTGGCATATTCTTGATGTGCTGCGTCATAAAAACCTGTTGAAAGACAAGCCGATTGAGCGCGTTGTTTTTAATGCCGTTACCAAAAGCGCCGTGCTTAATGCCATGGCGCACCCGCGCGCTATTGACGCCAATCTGGTTGATGCCTATCTGGCGCGCCGGGCGCTGGATTATCTGGTCGGCTTTACCCTTTCGCCGGTTTTATGGCGGAAATTGCAGGGCGCGCGCTCGGCCGGGCGGGTGCAATCGGTGGCGCTGCGTCTGGTCTGTGATCGTGAGCTGGAGATTGAGCGTTTTATCCGCGAGGATTACTGGCTGATTGAAGCCGCGCTGAAAACCGCGCGGGCTGAGGCCTTTTCTGCCCGTCTGACAGAATTTGACGGCCAGAAAACCGGCCGGCTGGAGATTAAAAGCGCAGATCAGGCCGAACATATGCGCGCCGCGCTGGACGGCGCCCGTTTTAGCGTGGCCGATATTCAGGCCAGGCCGGTCAAGCGCCACCCGGCGCCGCCTTTCACCACCTCCAGCCTGCAGCAGGCGGCGTCCTCCCGCCTCGGCTTTTCCGCCTCCCGCACCATGCAAATTGCCCAGAAGCTCTATGAAGGGGTAGATATGGGCGGCGAGACGGCCGGGCTTATCACCTATATGCGAACGGACGGGGTGCAAATAGCGCCGGAAGCCGTGGCCGCGGCGCGCAACACGATTCAGGCGCTGTTCGGGCCGGATTACCTGCCGGCCAGTCCGCGCCATTATGCCGCCAAAGCCAAAAACGCCCAGGAAGCGCATGAGGCGATTCGCCCGACTGATTTTCAGCGCCGGCCGGAAAAACTTGCCGCTTTTCTGGATAAAGACCAGTTGGAGCTTTACAAGCTTATCTGGCAGCGGGCGCTGGCCAGCCAGATGTCTCCGGCCAATATTGAGCGCACCCAGGTGGATATTGCCGCCAGCAATGGCGAGACACGCGCGCAGTTGCGGGCGACCGGTTCGGTTACCCTGTTTGCCGGCTTTCTGGCGGTTTACAAAGATAATCCGGAAGAAAAGAAAGACAGCGACAATGCCGATGCCGCCGAGGCGGAAACGCGGCTGCCGCGGATAGAAGCCGGTGAGCCGCTTGATAAAGACAAAATCATTGTTTCCGAACACACAACCGAGCCGCCGCCGCGCTATTCGGAAGCCTCATTGATCAAAAAAATGGAAGAGCTGGGGATTGGCCGCCCCTCTACTTATGCCGCCACTTTGGCCACTTTGCGCGACCGCGATTATGTAACCATTGACAAGCGCCGTTTAACGCCGGAGCCGCGCGGGCGCATTGTTACCGCCTTTCTGGAAAATTTTTTCAACCGCTATGTTGAATATGATTTCACCGCCGATCTGGAAGAAAAGCTGGATCTCATTTCAGACGGCAAGCTGGAATGGAAACATGTGCTGCGCGATTTCTGGCAGAATTTTTCTGCCGCGGTGGCGCAAACGCAAGAGCTGCGCGTGGCACAGGTGCTTGATGTGCTCAATGAGGTGCTGGCGCCGCTTATCTTCCCGCCGCGGGCGGAAGGCGGCGATCCGCGCCTTTGCCCTTTATGCGGCGCGGGCCGCCTGTCGCTCAAGCTGGGGCGTTACGGCGCTTTTGTCGGCTGCTCCAATTATCCGGAATGCAATTATACCAAGCAATTAGGCGGCGCTCCGGCCGGTGAAAAGGCGGCCGAGGCGGCCGGCGCGGCGGAAGCCGGCCCCACTTTGCTGGGGCAAGACCCGGCCAGCGGCGAAGATATTATGCTGAAAACCGGGCGTTTTGGCCCCTATGTTGAGCGCGGCGCCGATAAGCAGCTCAAGCGCGCCGGCTTGCCGAAAAGCTGGCCAGCGGCGGAAATGGATCTGCAAAAAGCGCTGGCGCTGCTGTCCTTGCCGCGTGATATTGGCCTCAACCCGGATAACGGCAAAATGATCAGCGCCGCGCTTGGCCGCTATGGGCCTTATCTGCTCTGTGACGGCCAATATGCCAATCTGGAATCGGTGGAGGACATTTTTACCATCGGCCTCAACCGCGCCGTGACTCTGCTGGCGGAAAAGCAGCAAAAAGGCAAAACCCGCAGCAGCGCGGCGGCGCTCAAAACTTTAGGTGACCACCCGGAAGGCGGAGCTGTAGCGGTTTATAATGGCCGCTACGGCCCTTATGTCAAATGGGGGAAGATCAACGCCACTTTGCCGAAAGAGCAGGATCCGGCCGATATTACGCTGGCAGAGGCGCTGGCGCTGATTGCTGCCAAAGCCGGCAAAAGCGGCGGTAAAACCGCCGGCAAAAGCCGGAGCGGCGGCAGAAAAAGCAAAAAGGAAGCCTGAGTTTTGAGCAAATCGGCCGCCAAGGCGAAAGGTTCTGTTTTACCGGAAAAATCGGCTCTGCTGGCCTTTCTGCGCGCTAACCCGCAAGCGGGGAAAAAGGATATTATCAAAGCGTTCGGCCTGAGGGGCGCGGCGCGTTTCCAGCTTGGCGCTATTATGCAGGAATTGCAGGAAGAAGGAGCGCTGCCGGCCAAAAGCGCGGCGCGGCGGCGGCCGCTGAAAAAGCCGGCGCTGCCGCCGGTTTGCCCGCTGGAAATTATCGCGCGTGATAAAGACGGCCTGCTGCTGGCGCGGCCTGTTGCCGCAGGCGCGGCTAAAAGCGATAATGCGCCCGGCCCGGCAGCCGCCTTATCGGCAGAAGAAACGGCCGATGACCGGCTCATTGCCCTGCTGCCGGGCGCGCGGACGCCGGCGGCCGGGCTGGGCAGCCGCGTTTTGGCCAAAATATTCCCCGCCAAGGGGGAAGATAAAAAGACAGCGCCGTATCACGGCCGCATTATCCGCGTTCTGGCGGCACCGGCGGCAAGTTTTTTGGCCATTGTGCGCTGTGACAGGCAAAACCGCTTTTATCTGGAGCCGGTTGACCGCAAACAGCCGGAATTGCGGCTTGACCCGCAGGCGGCGGCCGGCGTGCAAAGCGGTGATCTGGTGCTGGCCGAAAAGCCGGACGGCAAACAGGGCGCGCGGGCGGCGTTTGCTGCTGTCAAAAAGCGCCTTGGCTCGGCGGCAACAGAAAAGGCGCTGTCTGATATTGCCCTTTACAGCCATAATATTCCGGCAGAATTCCCGCCGGAGGTTTTAGCCGAAGCGCAGAAAGCCGCCGGCCGGAAACTGCCCGGCAAGCGGCAGGATTGGCGGCATATCCCCTTTATTACCATTGATCCGGCCACGGCCAAAGATCATGATGACGCGGTTTTTGCTCGCGCCGATAGTGATAGCGGCAATAAAGGCGGCCATATTCTGCTGGTGGCGATCGCCGATGTCGCCGCCTATGTTCTGCCCGATTCGGCGATGGATAAAGAGGCGCGGCGGCGCGGCAATTCGGTTTATTTCCCCGATCGGGTGGTGCCGATGCTGCCGGAAGAAATTTCCAATAATCTCTGTTCGCTGCGTGAGGGGGAAGCGCGCCCGGCGCTGGCGGCAGAAATTACCCTTAGCGCCAAAGGGCGGCTGTTACGGCATAAATTTCACCGTGTGCTGATAAAGAGCCATGCCAAATTGAGCTATGAGCAGGCGCAGGCGGTGATCGATGGCCGCGGCGATGCGGCGAGCGCGGCGCGGCTGCAACCGCTATTAAAGCCTTTATGGGCGGCTTATTACAGCCTGCAACAGGCGCGGCGGCAAAGGCAGCCGCTGGAGCTGGATTTGCCGGAGCGCAAGCTTGTCCTTGATGAAATGGGACGCGTGGCCGATATTCGCACCATAAACCGGCTTGATGCCCACCGGCTGATTGAAGAATGTATGATTGCCGCCAATATTGCCGCGGCAGAAACCCTGCAGGAGCACAAGCGGCCGCTATTATTCCGCATTCATGATCGCCCTTCGGCTGCCAAACAGGAAGGCCTGCAAGAGGTTTTACGCACCATCGGCATAAAACTGGCCAAAGGCGCGGCTTTGACACCGGAGCAGTTCAACCATATTCTGGCCCAGGCCGCCGGGCGCGATTATCAGGCGCTGGTTAATCAACTGGTTTTGCGCAGTCAGGCGCAGGCGGAATACAGCCCGGCCAATATTGGCCATTTTGGCTTGCGGCTGCGTCATTATGCCCATTTTACCTCACCTATTCGCCGCTATGCCGATTTATTGCTGCATCGCAGCCTGATTAGCGCCCTGCATTTGGGCGCAGACGGCATTACCGCAACGCAGGAGGCTGAGCTGGCTGAGATCGCCACCGAGATTTCGGCGGCGGAGCGCCGCGCCGCGCTGGCCGAGCGTGATACTAATGACCGCCTGCTGGCGCATTATTTAAGCAGCCATATTGGCGCGCAATTTAGCGGGCGGGTTAACGGCGTTGCCCGCGCCGGCCTGTTTGTCACGCTGGATAAAAGCGGGGCAGACGGGCTGGTCAGCCTGGCGGCGCTGAAAGCCGCGGCCGAGCCGGGGGAATATTATCATTTTGATGAAGCGCATTTTGCTTTTGTCAGTGCGCGCAGCGGCAAAGGCTATCAATTAGGCGATGCGGTAGATGTGCGGCTGCTGGCGGTGCAAAAAGCCGCCGGCAGCCTGCGCTTTGCCATGCTGTCACCGCCGAAAAAGCTGCCCTTTAGCGGCAAATCTTTCCATAAAGCAACGCGCGGCAAAAAGCCGCACCGCCCTCACAAGCGCCGCTGATATAAAAGCTTCAGGCTGCTCCGCATAATAGCAGACTCAGGAAAAACCGCATTCGGCCAAAATTTTTGCCTGAAAAGCAGAACCGGTAAAATCGAATCTTTATAGCTAAGGAAAATGGTGACTCCGGCGTGACTCGAACACGCAACCTACGGTTTAGAAGACCGTTGCTCTATCCGGTTGAGCTACGGAGTCTGGCTATTTGCTGCCGGTTTTTGGCCGCCTGTCACGCTTTTATAATATCAGTCGTAAAAAAGCGAATAATTTTCTTGGCTTTCCCCGATAAAGGCAGCGCCGCTCTCTTTAACAATCGCCGCCGCCCTTAAAGCCGCCGCTCCCTGCCCTCAGCCTTCAAACTGCCGCCGCCGGCCGGCAAACAGGGCAGAACAACAGCGCCTGCCCAAACACCGCCGGTAAACTCCAAAGCCTTGGCCGCAAGGCCAAACTCAGCAGCAGCAACGCGGCCGCACCCGCCGCGCCAGCCGCCCATAGCGCAGGCTGTCACCCGGCACCCCTGCCGCCTTGCTCACCGCGCTGCCCGGCTTAATGTGTCCAGGGCTGCTTGCGATCAGCGCGGAAATTATCGCTATAGGCGAGTTTTTGCCGCACCGCCGGCAGCGGCTCAGTAATATAATAGGCGATAGCATTTTTCTGCGCAAAAGCAACCGCTTCTTCTTTGCTGTTAAAGCACAGCTTCACCTCTGCCTGGGTATCAGAAGTTGAAATATAGCCCATGAGCGGCTCTATCCATTTCGGGCTTTGCGGCTCATAGCATAAAACCCAGCGGCCGCTCTGCGCCTGCCCGGATTGGGCAGCGCTTTTAGCCGGGCTGTAAATATGGGCAAGCATAATCTCTCTCTCAAACAGTAAGGAATATATGTTACCTAACACAATAAAACAGCCGGCAAAACCGCTATTTACACGGCAGGAACAGATTTATAAGCGAACAGGCGGCAGGCAAAACCGGCAGGCAAAAAAATGGTCGGAGCGATAGGATTCGAACCTACGACCCCCTGATCCCAAATCAGGTGCGCTACCAGGCTGCGCTACGCTCCGCCTCGCGGCCGGTTAACAAGCCGCAAAATCCTCTCCTAAAGTTTCAGGCAGCGGAATGCAAGCGCAAAAACGGCAAGACGCTCAAAAAACCGCAGCAGGCCTTGCGTATCTCTTCTGCCCTGCTGCTTTTGATCATACAGGCAAGGTTCCGGCAGGCAAAGCCTCGGCGCTATGTTCATCACCGGCAGCCTGAGCTTCCAGAACCTCCGCCGCCAGCGGGCGGGTAATGCGGCTTTGGCGTTCCAGCGCCAGAGTATCAAGAGCGGCGACAATATCCGCCAAGCGCGCTAAAGAGCGTTCGCTGCGGTTTAAAATAAAGCGGCTAATATCGGCGTCAACCGCAAGCTGCCGGTCGGCAAATAATTTGGCCAGCACCGCCTGCAGCAAAATATCGTCAGCCGCGCCGATTTCCGCCAGATTGGCGGCCTGCAGGCGGGAAGCCAGATCCGGCAGCGCAATATCCCATAAAGCCGGGCGGCGGCGCGCGGTCATCAACAGCGCCGCCTGCGGCTTTGCCGCCCGCGCCTGCCGCACCATATTGATAAGGTGGAACAAATGCGTCTCATCAAAAGGGCCGCTATCCATATCTTCCAATATAATGGGGGTGGCCTGCGCCGCCACCGCCGCCGCCGCTTTGTCCAGCTGCGTTTTATCGCCCTGCACCGCATAGGCCTGCGCCGCCCAAACCGCCGCCAGATGGCTTTTGCCCGACATCGGCCCCCCCACCAGAATAGTTACAGGAGAGGGCCAATGCGGCCAGGATTCCAGCATGGCAAAAGCTTTTTGATTGGCGGCGCTGACAATAAAATTATCAATGCTGAAGGGCAGCAGGCGCTCCAGCGCCAAAGGCAGCTGCCGCGGCACGGCAGCCCTGCCGCCCCTGGGGCCAAAGCGCGCATCAAGCGGCAAAAAAGGCTGCTTTCCTGCCATTATCAGCCTTTCCCCTGCTCACCTTCATAAAAATCAGAGGCCAGATAGGTGTGTAAGGCAAAGCGAACCAGCACACCAATAGCCGCCGCCGCCGGCACGGCAATCAACATGCCGGTAAAGCCGAACAGCGAGCCAAAAGCAAATAAGGCAAACATCAGCCAAACCGGGTGCAGCCCGACCGAAGAGCCGACCAGCTTGGGCTGTAACACATAGCCTTCCAGAAACTGGCCGACCAGAAATACGCCGATAACAGCGGCAATCCACGGCCATTGTTCCGGCCAGTATTGCATACAGGCCATGCCCACAGATAAAAGCAGGCCAATAGTAGAGCCGACATAGGGGATAAAGGCGATCAGGCCGATAAAAAGGCCGATAAGCAGGCTGAAATTAACCCCGCATAAAGTGAGCATAACCGCATAATAGCAGCCCAGAATCAGGCATAAAGTGCCCTGCCCGCGAATAAAGCCGGCAACCGCCCGATTCATCTGCCAGACAATCGTGCGCACGGTTTGCAAACGGCTGCGCGGAATCCAGGAATCTACCGCCCCAACCATTTTTTGCCAGTCCAGCAGCATATAAAAAGCCACGACCGGGGTCACCACGGTTAAAGTGGCCATATTCATCAAAGCTTTGCTTGAGCTCCACAAAGAGGGCAAAATCGTCTTCAGCAAATTGGCCGCCTGCCCCAGCAAGGCATTCAAGCTGCTTTGCAGATTGGATATATCGATACCGGTATACTGGCGCAGCCAGGCTGTATCATGCCGGGCAAAAATATTTTGCAGCCGGCTGAAATAATCCGGCAGGTTTTTGATAACGCCGATAAGCTGGCCGCTCAAAACCGGCACCAGCACAATCAGCGCCGCCACCAGCACAATAACGGCAACCAGCACAATCATCATCGTGGCCCACAAGCGGGATATGCCGATACGCTCACAAAATTCGACAATCGGGTTAAGAAAATAGGCCAGCACAAAGCCGGCGACAAAAGGCAGCAGCACATCGGCAAAGACAAACAAAAACAGGGCGAAAAAAATCATAACCCCAAGCCAGAAGAGAATGCGCCGCAAATGGCCGCCAAAGGGGATAATCATCACCTCGCCCATGCCCATGGTCTGCATTTCCGCTTCCAGCGCATGCGCCGCCAGCCGGCGCTGCCCGGCCTCTGCCGCCGGCAGCAGCGGCGGTAACGGCCTTTTTGCCATCGCCGGCCTTTTGTCTTCCCGGCCTGGCGGCCTGCTTTTTACTGCGGGGTCTGTTTTTTTATTTTTATCGCTCATATCTGCCGATATTTCCCGGTTTGCCTTGTCTGTTACCGCCGGCTTCGGCTCATAAGCCCAAAGGCCCCCGGCAGCCCGCCGACAAGAGAATAACGCCCCGCCTTTTCAGGATAGCCTGCCCGCCGGCTAAAGCCAAGCGCAAAATAAAGCCTGCCCGGCGGGCCACAGCCGGCGGGCGGAATTCAGGCGCATTGTGCACAGATAAAAGCACAAACAGCGCAATAAGCCAGCCCTGCGCCGCCGCGCGCTGCCGCCCGGCAAAGCTGCTGCCGGGCCGGACAAGCGGCTAATCTGCTGCCGATACAAAGCAGGAAAGGAAAAAGCATAGAATACAGGCTGGGGGAAGGCCAAAGCACGGACAACGCGCCGGAAGATAACCGAAAAGCCGGGCCAAAAAGCGTTCATCAAATGCCAGTGGTGCCCCCAGAGAGACTCGAACTCCCGACCCCCTGATTACAAATCAGGTGCTCTACCAACTGAGCTATAAGGGCTTGCCCGTTTCATCTAGCATAAAGCGGCAGCGCAGGTAAACAAAAAACAGCGCGCCGGCCGAAAATAATCTTGCCGGCAGCGCGGCAACAGGGCCATAATTTACGGCTGCTCTTCTATCAGGCCGCCGCTACTCCCCCAGGCGGGCTGCTTCCAGCCGCCGGCTTCAGGCCATAAAGCGGTTTTTTTCCTCTCCGGCGCCGGCGCTGCCGGCACAGCCGGCGGCCCGGCCTCTCTTGCCGCTTTTTCCCTTCTGTCGGCCTGCTCTTGCTGCCGGGCCTTTTTCAAAGCGCGCCATTTGGCGACATTGCTGTTATGCTCGTCCAGATTAACCGCAAAAATATGCCCGCCGCTGCCATCGGCGACAAAATATAAATCTTCTGTCTGCGGCGGGTGGGCAACAGCAAGGAGAGAATCCCGCCCCGGATTACAAATCGGCGTTGGCGGCAGGCCAAAAATTTTATAAGTATTATAGGCCGTTTCCTGATCCAGATCCGAGCGGTAAATAGGCCGGTTTGCCGGCCGGCCCCGGCCGCCGAAAACACCGTAAAGCACGGTCGGGTCCGATTGCAGGCGCATATGTTTTTTCAGCCGGTTATAAAAAACGGCGGCAATGCGCGGCCGCTCAGCGGCAATGCCGGTTTCCTTTTCGACAATAGAAGCTAAAATAACCATATCTTCCCGGCTTTGCAGAGGCAGGTCGGCGCTGCGCTGCGCCCAGATGCCGTCAACCAGACGCGCCTGCCCCTCTGCCAGGCGTTTGACAATAGCGCGGCGCGCTGTGCCGCGGATAAACTGCACTGTATTGGTCATGAGCGAGCCTTCCGGCGGCAGATCCGCCGGCAGATCGCCAACCAAAAGCGGCTCTTGCGCCAATCGGGCAAAAATCTGCGCTACTGTCAGCCCTTCCGGTATGGTTATCACATGCTGCACCGGGCGGCCATGCGCCAGAATATCGGCAATCTCCTGCATGGAAGCCTGAGCGGGGATCTCATATTCTCCCGCTTTCAGCAGCCGGGCCTTTTCCCCCAGATATGTGCCGTAAACAAAAATCGGCGCATTATCGATAAGCCCCTGTTTTTTCAGCAAATCGGCAATAGTCTGAACCCCCGATCCGGGGGGAATCAAAATTGTCTGTATCTGCCCCCGGCGGCCCGGCTGTTCATAGAGGTTTTTTACCGTATAAAGCAGCAAAGCGGCAGCCGCAATAATAAAAGCCGCCAGCATAAAAACAAAATTGCCAAAAACAATCAGCGGGTTCCGCGCTCGCCCCGAACGCATTTCAGGCTCAGCGGCCGCTGCCTCTATATGGCGCTCATGGCTGTTTTGCGGTGAGGCAATCGCCTCAGGCCCGGTAACGGCAGCGGCTTTTGCCGGCCGCTCAGAGCTGTCCTGCGGCGATAAAACGGCCTCATCAGCCTCGGCGGCAAGCGCGGCCTTTGCGGGGCGCTCAGGAACAGCCTGCGATAAGGCAGAAGATTCCGGCGCGGCCGCCACAATCGGCGCTTTTTTAACCCGGTGGCGCCTGAAACTCGGCAAAATTTTTCTTTCTTTGGCGCTTTTGGCCTTTTTATTGGCCGCGGGCTTCGTTGCCGCCGAATCACCGGCGGCGGCGGCAATCGCCGGCGCCGGCGCGGCACCGGCCTCATCTGCCGGCATTTCAGCCGGTTTTGCTGTTTTTTTAATAGTCACAATATACCGCCTGCATAAACCTTTTAAAGCCTCTGGATCGACAGTCTCCACGCCTCCTGCTTTCAGGCGAAAAGCGCAACACAGCCCGCGCCGCCGCCCCGGCCTGATTATAAATATATAAGAGCGCGGCCATCTGCCAAGCGCTGCCGGCCGGCAAACGCCGCGCAGAATCCTGACAATCAGGCTTTTATCTGCCGCAAATGGTCTTCACAGATTCGCTTTACCCGCTGCTGCAAGTCTTCAATGCGCGCATAGAGCCAGGTTAGCTCCTCGGCGGTGATGGCATAATGCGGCGAATAGCGCGCCTCAACATAGGCGCGGCGCAACAGCTCAAAACTGCGCTTGTAAAACTTCTTATCCCGCGGCCATATATCAGCCAGCTCCGGCGCGGCATCTTCCGCCAGGTCACGCAATTTGCCGATATGGTGCAGCTTGGGGCTGTAAAGCTTCAGGGTCAGCAACAGGCAATGATAAATGCTCTCAGTCGCCTGATGGGCATCAAAGGCAGCATTGCGCATATAGGTATTCATTTCGCCTTTCGTTTTACCGAAAGAAAATTTGGAAAGTTCCAAACGAGTCAGAGCTAAATGATAATATTGGTCAAAATATTTCTGCGCCTCTTCGCGCCGCTGCTCCGGCGGCAATTTGCCCGGTTTGGCAAAACTGTGCCCCCTGGCCTGATACAGCATAATACCGTCTCGCACTATATCAATAAAGAAAGGCCGCCCTACGCCAAGCTGGCTGTTTATGTCTTCATTGCTGTGGACAATCAGCCCAACCGGCGCTTTTAAGCGATCGCGGATATTTTCTCGAATAAGCAGGTCTTCCGCCTTTTCCCAATATTCAAAATCGGTAAACTCCTCTTTATCCACCACCGCCAGCAAGTCATAATCAGAAAAATAGCCGCTGCCTCTGTCTTCCACCCAGCCGCCGCGGGCGGTGGAGCCAAACAGCACCAGCGCGACAATATGGCCGTTCTTTTTGCGCTCATGGGTTTTATGCTTTTGCGCCGCGGCAAACTGCTCAAACAAGGTTTTCATAATAAAAGCAATTTCCCGCCTTTTGCGCAAAGGCAGGTGTTTTAGCTTGTCGTCCAGCTCGGGATAATCGGTAATAATATAGGCCATGTGCCAGACTTACCGCATAGAGCAAAAAATGCAAGCCTGTCGG